>Ga0156287_121_pt1 | contig 3121 bp, 1 predicted proteins | sample RifCSPlowO2_12_FD_107936 | JGI IMG/M metagenome (GOLD analysis project Ga0156287, IMG submission 107936) | Elusimicrobia bacterium RIFCSPLOWO2_12_FULL_39_28 | reverse complement strand
TGGGGCAATGAATCAAAGACTAGCTCCTTACTTTCATGGGAGTTATATAAATGCGTTGATGGCAGTGTTTCCCCAATTAAATTTGAACCCATTAGGGTTTCGATTAGATTGGTCTAGTGAGGAGAAAGGGATTGAGTCAGTCAAATATGTACTTTTTCAAGAAATCCCACATATCATGCAAAAGTATGAAAAGATCGCCCAATTAAGTGATCAAGAAGTATATGACTTAAGAAATGCTATTTATGGGATCAAACAAGGTCATTTTAAGGTATGGGGATTGAGTGGGACAGTGGATCAAAAACTAGCTCCTTACTTTCATGGGAGTCATATGAATGTTCTTATTTCTATATTTAATCATCCAAGATTAGGATTAACTCTGAAAGGATTTAAAGATTTTAGAAAAGCTACATTTGAACAAAAGTATAGTTGGAAAACTCTTGAGTCAGGGATATGGAATGTAATAGAAGAGATTAGAACTAATCGTCCAGATATAATTGAACGTTATGAAAATTTAGCTCAGCTTGAGAAAGATGAGATTGAAAGATTAAAGAGAGATATTTATGGGATCAAACAAGGGCATTTTCAGGTATGGGGATTGGGTAGCGTGATGAATCAAGAATCAGCTCCCTACTTTCATGGGAGTTATATAAATGCGTTGATGGCAGTGTTTCCTGATCTAAATTTGAATCCATTAGGGTTTCAATTAGATTGGTCTAGTGAAGAGAAAGGAATTGAATCAGTGAAATATGTGCTTTCCAAAGAAGTATCACACATCATTCAACAGTATGGAAGAATCTCCCAGTTAAACGAAAGAGATGTGCACGATTTAAGGAACAAAATTTATGGGATTACATATGGTCATTTTAAAATATGGGGATTGAATGGGGCGATGAATCAAAAATTAGCTCCTTATTTTAATGGAAGTTATATTGATGCGTTGATGGCAGTGTTTCCCCAATTAAATTTGAATCCATTAGGGTTTGAGTTAGATTGGTCTAGTGAGGAGAAAGGGATTGAGTCAGTCAAATATGTACTTTCTAAAGAAGTTCCGCATATCATGCATAAGTATGAGAGAATAGCTGAATTAAATGATAGAGATATCCATGATCTAAGAAATGAAATATATAGGATTACTGTTGGACATTTCAAGGTATGGGGATTGAGTGGGGCAATGAATCAAAGACTAGCTCCTTACTTTCATGGGAGTTATATAAATGCGTTGATGGCAGTGTTTCCCCAATTAAATTTGAATGCATTAGGATTTCAGTTAGATTGGTCTAGTGAGGAGAAAGGGATTGAGTCAGTCAAGTATGTACTTTCTCAAGAAGTACCACACATTATGCAACAGTATGAAAAGATCACACAATTAAGTGATCGAGAAGTGTATGACTTAAGAAATGCTATTTATGGGATCAAACAAGGTCATTTTAAGGTATGGGGATTGAGTGGGACAGTGGATCAAAAACTAGCTCCTTACTTTCATGGGAGTCATATGAATGTTCTTATTTCTATATTTAATCATCCAAGATTAGGATTAACTCTGAAAGGATTTAAAGATTTTAGAAAAGCTACATTTGAACAAAAGTATAGTTGGAAAACTCTTGAGTCAGGGATATGGAATGTAATAGAAGAGATTAGAACTAATCGTCCAGATATAATTGAACGTTATGAAAATTTAGCTCAGCTTGAGAAAGATGAGATTGAAAGATTAAAGAGAGATATTTATGGGATCAAACAAGGGCATTTTCAGGTATGGGGATTGGGTAGCGTGATGAATCAAGAATCAGCTCCCTACTTTCATGGGAGTTATATAAATGCGTTGATGGCAGTGTTTCCTGATCTAAATTTGAATCCATTAGGGTTTCAATTAGATTGGTCTAGTGAAGAGAAAGGAATTGAATCAGTGAAATATGTGCTTTCCAAAGAAGTATCACACATCATTCAACAGTATGGAAGAATCTCCCAGTTAAACGAAAGAGATGTGCACGATTTAAGGAACAAAATTTATGGGATTACATATGGTCATTTTAAAATATGGGGATTGAATGGGGCGATGAATCAAAAATTAGCTCCTTATTTTAATGGAAGTTATATTGATGCGTTGATGGCAGTGTTTCCCCAATTAAATTTGAATCCATTAGGGTTTGAGTTAGATTGGTCTAGTGAGGAGAAAGGGATTGAGTCAGTCAAATATGTACTTTCTAAAGAAGTTCCGCATATCATGCATAAGTATGAGAGAATAGCTGAATTAAATGATAGAGATATCCATGATCTAAGAAATGAAATATATAGGATTACTGTTGGACATTTCAAGGTATGGGGATTGAGTGGGGCGATGAATCAAAAATTAGCCCCTTACTTTCATGGGAGTTATATGAATGCCCTGATAACAGTGTTCCCTGATCTTAATTTGGATCCATTAGGATTTCAGTTAGATTGGTCAAGTGAAGAGAAAGGGATTGAGTCAGTCAAATATGTATTTTCCAAAAAAGTTCCGCATCTCATGCACCAGTATGGAAGGTTGGATGAATTAAGTGGTACAGAGATTCATAATTTAAGAAAAGAAATCTATAGGATCACACAAGGACATTTTGAGGTGTGGGGATTGGGTGGAGCGATAAGTCAACAAGTAGCTCCTTATTTTTATGGGAGTTATATGAATGCCTTGATAACAGTGTTCCCTGATCTTAATTTGGATCCATTAGGATTTCGGTTAGATTGGTCAAGTGAAGAGAAAGGGATTGAGTCAGTCAAGTATGTACTTTCTAAAGAAGTACCACATATCATGCAACAGTATGAAAGAATAAATAAATTAAGTGATAGAGAAATTCATGAGTTAAGAAACGAAATCCATGGTATCATCTATGCGCATTTTCAGGTATGGGGATTGAGTGGGGCGATGACTCAAATAACAGCTCCTTATTTTAATGGGAGTCATATTAACGCATTAATAACAGTTTTTTCTCACCCTAAACTTGGTCTTACTCGTGAAGGGTTTGTAGAGAGACATGGGAATGGGAGTTCAGCTGCTACTCAAATGGCAGAGACTACTGGAGATGAAGATTCAGGCTCTAGTGTAATGAGAGAGATTGTTGTGGATGAGGGTTCAGGTTCTAATCTG
>Ga0156287_125_pt1 | contig 5887 bp, 5 predicted proteins | sample RifCSPlowO2_12_FD_107936 | JGI IMG/M metagenome (GOLD analysis project Ga0156287, IMG submission 107936) | Elusimicrobia bacterium RIFCSPLOWO2_12_FULL_39_28 | reverse complement strand
AGGCTGCAATCTAAACCTATTATTTTCTTTATAAATTTTTTTAAGAGTCACTTCATTATTGTTTATTAAAGCAACCACTGTATCACCGTTATCCGCTGTCGGCTGCTCTCTTATAATTACCATATCTCCATTATAAATTCCCTCATCAATCATGCTATTGCCACGGACACGTAAGGCATAATGTGTGCCAGAGTTAGATAACTGTGCCTTTGATACTTCTATAATTTCGTTTTCTGTTATTGCTTCTATGGGTTCGCCAGCAGCAATTATACCCATAAGAGGAATTTTTGCTAAATCCTTCCTTGTTTTCTTAAGCTCAATAGTCCTCGGTTCGTTTTTTTCTTTTTTTATAAGGCCCGCTTTTTCTAGGTTTAGAATATGATGGTGGATAGTTGAGACAGAAGAGAGTCGGAGATGTTTTTTAATCTCTTCTAAGGAAGGGGAGTAATCGTGTTTGTTAATAAATTTTTCTATATATCCGTATATTTGTTTTTGGCGTTTTGAAATCATCGTGTGCCCTAAGAAACTATTGACTTTCGATCCATTTTCGATTATACTATTTGCAATGATAAAAGTCAAGTAAAATATTGAAGAAATCGAAAGGAAACTATCAATGAAATCATGTAAATTAGGTTATATTTTCTTTAAATCCTTGGTAGAAAAGCTTGATTTAAAATTCTCTTATGATTTTAAAGATAATGTTAAATTTAAACGGGAATTGCCATCCATAAATGAAGGCCAATGGCATGAATGGCTAGGACTTCAATGGCAAGACGTGGTAACTTCTAACGCCATTCTTGAAGCCAGAATTGAAACTGAGCATCCAGAAGTCCTTGATGAAGAGAATGAAAAGTTAGAATTTCAATGTAGAATATTATGGGTTTCTTTTATGCTTACAGGACCATTCTATTTAGATAACGCTTATTTCTTGACTGGCAAGCAAAAAACACTTGACATTGATGTTCACTAAGTATATATTGTTCACTAAATAGTGAACAATCAAAAGGAGTGAACATTATGACTAACTTTACGAATGGAAAGAATATTTTTGCCGATAAGGCGACTTTTATCCTAAGAAAAATGCTGTCTAATCCTGAGAATAAGTGGGTTACGCGCGACTTTACGGGTGCCGATGGGGTAAGTCTTGGTATGGCGCAAGGTGTGCTTGAAACCATGGCGAAGAAGGGTTATATTGAGCGGGTTAAACGCGGACCCGATAGCTATGCGCTTCTTACGAATAAAGATGAGCTAATTAGCGATTGGGTAGCGGAATATCGGTTTGAGTTAAACGAAATCGATACTTATTATTCTCCCGATAATAATATCTTAACAAAATTTAAGGATTATCTGAAAGATAAGCCATACGCGCTCACGCTCCATTCCGGCGCCAATCTGATAACTTCTTTTGTAGTCACAGATCAGGTCTATCTGTATTTCCAGCCTGAGGACTGGAATAAGGATATTCTTGACTTACGTCAACAACTTGACTTAAAAGAACTCGTAAGGGGCGGCAACATTCATATTATTCGCCCGCATTACAAAAGAAGCGTGTTTTGTGGCGCTCAAACAATAAAAGGATATAAGGTTGCTTCTAACTTGCAGCTTTATCTGGACCTCTACAACTTTAAACCCCGCGGCCGTGAACATGCGGAGTATCTGAAGAAATATTTGGAAGAGAAGGGAAAGAATCTGTATGAATCTTGAGAAAATCGAAGCCGTATTTTTCAATGTGCTTGAAGATATCAGCGATTATCTTCCGGATCTCACCCTTGTTGGCGGATGGATGCCGTATGTTTACTCAAATTATCTTTGGAAGACATCTGTTCGGAATCCGGTGATTACGGTTGACATAGATTTTGGCGTGGACGAGTCCGTTACAGGAGAATATTCAAAGACTATTTTCGAAACGCTTTCCTCTTTGGGTTACAAAGAACGTCATCCGAAGATGGATAGGATGTTTCCCGTTGTGCTCTATAAAGAAAAAGTCCCGGTAGAGTTTATCACTTACCCTGCCGTTGATATTAAAGCAATCGAGAAGATGGTCGGCCAGCAAATTCAGATAAACAAAATCGAGAAATTCGATTTTCTCCTGAAACACCGGATTTCGATAAGCATTCAGGCCAAGAAAAAGAGCTATATTCTGAATTGCCCAAAGCCGTCAGCTTTTTTGTATCACAAGGGCGCGACCTTTATTGATCGGGAGAACAAGGAAAAACAGGCCAAAGATTTGTATTACATGTATTTCATTTTACGGTATGCGCCTGACATCGATGCGATTTTGAATGAAATATCTCAATATAGGCAAAAGGGTAATTTTACGAATACCCCGGATAACATAAATAAATTTTTTGAAAGGGTTTCAAGCCAGGGCTGTCTTTTAATAGAGCAGGAAAATGGCCAGGACGAATTCATCCATGATGTGCGACAGGATGTGTTTGATAGATTTAAACGCTTAAGAGATGTGTTGCAAGGGGCTGGCACGTGAAGGTCTGCGCAGTCGGGGACATTCATGGCGCTTACAAGGCGCTCATACAATGTTTTAAGCGCTCGAAATTCGACTATAAGAAAGACCGCCTGATCGTAATGGGCGATGTTTGCGATGGGTATCCGGATGTCAAGAAATGCATCGATGAGCTTTTGACGATCAAACACTGCGAACTGGTCATTGGCAATCATGATATGTGGTCTCTGGACTGGGCCTTGCGCGGTGATAAGCCGGAGATATGGACGAGTCAGGGTGGTGACCGGACAATAGCGTCATATAATGGCGGGCCTATGCCGCAAGCGCATATTGATTTCTTAAAGGGCGGGCAACTCTGGATTGAACGTGAGAACCAAGTCTTTGTCCATGGCGGATTTAATCCGGATATATCGCTTTCCAGCCACAGCGCCCAGGCGTTGGTCTGGGATAGAGAGCTCCTTGATATGGCGTGTAGAAAGCAGGTAGACGGGCATAAATGCCGATTAGGCAAATACAAGGACATCTTTGTCGGCCACACAACCACTGAGCTTTATAACACGTTACAGCCGATTCATGTGTGCAATGTTTGGAATATTGATACCGGAGCTGGCTGGTCGGGTAAGCTTACAATAATGGATGTTGATTCAAAGGAATACTGGCAGTCGGAGTTAACGCCAGATTTATACGGTGGGACGCCGGATAATTTATAAAGAATATTCCGGACATTATTTCGGACATGTATTGGACATTTTGGACAATTATGCGAGTAGATAATTGTATCTACTCGCAGAGCCGGTCTAAATATTTACTACAAAGTAGCCAATCCCAAGATGATTAAGGCCTGCGATATTTTTTAAGAGAAGTACTTATTGGGAGGGATTTATAATGTTAAGTAAGCTAACTGAAATCGTAACAAGGTTTCCTAAAAGCACCATAGCGGTATTTTTAATCATAACCGTATTTTTTGCCATACAATTCCCTAAGATGAAGATTGATACCGACCCGGAGAACATGCTTGAACAAAATCAACCTGATAGGGTCTTTTATGATAAGGTTAAAAAAGAATTTGGCATAAATGACCTTTTGGTTGTGGGAATTGTTGACGCAGAAGTGATTTTTAATTCTGATAGATTAGCTCGGATTGCCAGGATAACGGATGAAATATTAAGAATTAAAGGAGTGATTATTGAGGATGTGGTGAGTTTACGCACATCAGATAATGTTACGTCTGAAGGCGGGACATTGGTTGTAAAGCGTTTTATGGAAGATATTCCCCAAGATAGCGTTCAAATAGAGAAATTGAAAAAAGACCTCTACGGCAACCCCTTCTATGTAGATAAAATTATATCTAAGGATGGAAAGGCAAGTGCTATCTATATCCCTATAGAGAAAAAAGACCAAAGTTTCCGCATATCTAAAGAGGTTGAGAAGATACTTAAGGCTGAACTTGCTCCTGAGCAAAAATATTATATCGCAGGTTTACCTGTTGCTGAAGATACGTTTGGCCATGAGATGTTCGTGCAAATGGGCATTACCGCGCCTATGGCAGGATTTTTTATAATGCTCCTTTTATTCCTTATCTTCAGGAAGCCAACAGCGGTTATCCCGCCGATGCTTGATGCAATGCTTGGCGTAATCTGGACGATGGGGCTTCTGATTGGTATGGGCTTTACAGTTCATATTATGAGTTCAATGATACCTATATTTTTAATGCCAATCGCTTTATTGGACGATATCCATATATTGAGCGGTTTTTTTGACCGCTACCCTGCTGTTAGAGATAAGAGAAAAACATTAATAGCCACAATGAAGCCTCTTTACCGGCCGATGTTTTTTACTTCTATCACCTCAGCAGTTGGCTTTGGTTCTTTGGCCTTAGCGCCCATACCTCCAGTAAGAGTATTTGGCCTCTTTGTCGCCTTTGGCATAATGGCAGCATGGCTGTTTACCCATACTATCGTACCCGCCATAATTATGCTTATGGACTCAAAGAAGCTTGAGGCCTTTTTAGAAAAAAGACAGGGCAAGATTTCGTTCGCGGACAAAATGCTTAAGGCATTGGGTAATTTTTCGTTTAATAAAGCCAAGGTTATTTTGGTCGCATCAGCATTACTTTTATTGACAGGCGTTATCGGAATTTACCAGATTCGTATTAATGATAATCCGGTAAAGTGGTTTAAGCCGAAGCATAAAATAAGAATCGCGGATGATGTGATGAACAAATTTTTTGGCGGAACATATATGGCTTATTTAGCGATAGAAGGAGATAAAGAAGATACGATTAAAAGGCCAGAGGTCATGTCTTATATAGACGGGCTGCAAGAGCATCTTGAAAGCCTAAAAATTGTCGGCAAGACCTCATCAGTTGCAGATATCGTAAAGAGGATAAATTACGTTCTGCATAATGAAGATAAGGCTTTTGATGCTGCGCCCCAAAGCCAAGCGGAAATAGGACAGTACCTTTTTCTTTTCTCTATGACCGGTGATCCAGATGACCTGGATAATTTTTTGGACTACAATGCTCAGAAAGCGAATATCTGGATTCAGATGAAAGGCGGAGAGAATATCCAGATGCATGAGGTTGCGAAGTCGGTCGGTAATTTTATGAAAGATAATCCCCCGCCCGAAGATATAACTATTAGATGGTCAGGCCTTACCTATATTAATATGATTTGGCAGAACCTTATGGTCTTTGGGATGCTCAAGGCAGTCTTAGGAAGTTTTTGGATAGTATTCTTTCTTATGGTCATAGAATTTCGTTCATTAAGGATAGGGTTTATCTCAATGCTGCCATTAACAATAGCGATAGTCTCTTCTTATGGATTTGTGGGATTTACAGGCAAAGATTACGATATGCCTATTGCTGTCTGTTCGGCTTTGGCTTTAGGTATGGCAGTTGATTTTGCAATTCACTATCTACAGAGATTTAAAGCCGCCTATCGAGAGCTTAAAGATATAGAAGCCGCTAATACCTTTATGGCTGGCGAGCCGTATAGGGCTATAATGGGAAATGCCATTGTTATCTCCTTAGGTTTTCTACCTTTAATAACCTCTACGTTGACCCCATACGTAACCGTAGGGACATTCTTTGCGCTTTTAATGCTATTCAGCACGTTGGCTACATTAATTTTATTGCCAGCGATTATGAAATTATGGGGAAAATCTCTGTTCAGAGGGAGGACTTAAAATGAAAGCGATCAAAATACTCTTTATAGTCAGCCTATTTTTTCTCACCAGTTTCAGCCAGAGGTTATCCTTTGCTCAAGATGAATTATCCGCTGATGATATCATCGCTAAGTCGAGGCTTGTCTTTTATTACGCTGGTGACGATATGCGAGCAAAAGTGTTGATGGAGCTTATAAATAAAGACGGACAAAAGAGGGTACGAGAGCTCACTATGTTAAGGAAGGATTACGAAGAAGGCGG
>Ga0156287_114_pt1 | contig 132675 bp, 128 predicted proteins | sample RifCSPlowO2_12_FD_107936 | JGI IMG/M metagenome (GOLD analysis project Ga0156287, IMG submission 107936) | Elusimicrobia bacterium RIFCSPLOWO2_12_FULL_39_28 | reverse complement strand
ATGTCCTCCATTGCGGCCTCCCTTTTTGTATAGGGTACAAAAAGGTGACATTTCTATTTGCCGCAAATGTGACATTACTAAAAAATTTCTACAAAAACCAGTTACAGGCTTGACCATAATCAAAAATTTTGTAATGGATTCACTCTTGGTTCGCATGGAGAGTATTTTATCGAAAGAACAAGCAGAAAAAATATCCAATTTCCCTTGTATACGTCCAACTAAAAAAGAAAAATGATTAGTAGAGTTTTTATACCGCCAATAAAGTGTCAAGGTATCAAATCCAAACTCGTATCATGGATTTTGAAAAATATTGAGTATAAAGAATGCAAAAGATGGATTGAACCTTTTATGGGATCAGGGGTTGTTGGATTCAATGCTCAACATCCCAATGCAATATTTGGAGATATAAATCCACATATCATCAACTTTTACAATTCATTAAAATCTTCAGAAATTACCCCTCTTTTTGTTAAACAATTTCTGGAGGGTGAGGGTAAATATCTTAAAGAAAGAGGATCGGAGCATTTCTACTTTATAAGGGAAAGATTTAATAAATTCCATGATCCATTGGATTTTTTATTCCTTTCGAGGGCAGGGTTTAACGGAATGATTAGATTTAATAGTAAAGGTAAATTTAACGTGCCTTTTTGCCAAAAACCATTAAGATTTTCTAAATCATATATCACGAAAATTGTAAATCAAGTAAATTTTGTCTGTCAGTCTATAAAAATGAAAAATTGGAATTTTGTTTGTGGAGATTTCAGTGAATTAATTATGAAAGCGAATTCAAATGATTTTATTTACTGTGACCCACCATATTTAGGAAGGCACGTAGATTATTATAATTCTTGGGATGTTAAAGAAGAAAATAACCTTTCTCGATGTCTTAAAAGTACGAATGCAAAATTCATTCTATCCACATGGCACAGTAACAGGTATCGGGCAAATGATTTTATTGAAAGGAATTGGAGAGGGTTTCATATTCTAACAATGGAGCATTTTTATCATATTGGAGGAATGGAAAAAAATCGTAATTCTATAACGGAAGCACTAATATTGAATTATGAACCTCCCAGTTCTTGCGAATATGCAACATTTTCTCGCTATTATCAACAAATAGCACTTTTATAAAGAAACATCTTTTCTATCCACAAAAATAAAATTCAAGTCAAATAATAAAGTGCGATAAAAAAGCCTAAATCCTAATGATACCCTTCTCCATCCATCCTTATCTTCAAAAATTTGTGGAGCTGTTTAACAATGGCAAATTCTTTGAAAGCCATGAACTGCTGGAAGATGTCTGGAAAAAAACAACTGGCAAGGAAAAACTTTTTCTGCAAAGTCTCATCCAAGTGGCAGTTTCTTTGCATCACGATAAAAGAAAGAATGAAAAAGGAGCTTTAGAAGAATATTCTCTTGCCAAAAAAAAATTAGAAAAATACCCTGCCAAAGTTATGGGAATTTATCTGCATCATCTGCTTTTAGAACTAGAAAACTACTTCAAATATCCAATAGAAAAACGTAAAAATTTTATCCCGCGAATCAAAATAGAAACCATGCTTTATTGCATGAGATGCGGTTATTTAATTGAAGATCTGCCTCTTGGCTGCAAAAGCCGTTGTCCTGCATGCGATTTTCCCTACCCACAAGGATCCTGTTCAGATTAATCCTTATCAAAACAACGCCCTGCTAAGCAATTTAAAAATGTAACCATGGTATTATTCATTGCGCAAGACGTGACCTTGAAAAAGTTTATGCATGTGATATACTTCTATTGAAACTGAATTTTACAATAGGGGATGAGCATCAAGAAGACGCCTGCCAACTCCTATTGCAAAATTCCAGATAAAAATAGAAAAAATATGAACTCAAAAAATAATCATTTTTTATTGATAATAGGACTTGGAACTTTTCTAACTCTCTTATCTATTCGGCCAATCATTCTAGCTGAGCCTCAAACTGAAAACAACGTTCAAGAAGCGCTCTTAAAAGGATCGCCTAAAGTTAAAGGTCATTATCTTTATTTTGAAGGAGAAGGCAAAGCAGATCAAAACTTACAAAACCAAACCCAAAAACGTTCTCTTTCTAAAGAAGCAGCCCTCTTAGAAGCTAAAACTAAAATAGCCTATTATATTGACCAGCTTAAAACAAAAAAAGGAAAATTGATAAAAGAGGAAAGAACAAAAAATAAAAAAATGGAATTTAAAGTATCAATTTTTATTAAAGGTATTCAACCTCAAGAGACACAATGGGATGAGTACGATAACTGCAAAGCCACAGTAAGAATCCATAAAAAAAGACTCTTAAATTCATTAAAAGCTAAGGAACCTTAAAATCATGGTCACTCTTCCTTCCTTAATAGAATCCAATATTACCCAGATTATTCGGGGAAAAGATGAAATTGTTAAACAAACCATTATCTGTCTTTTAGCTGAAGGGCATCTATTGATTGAAGATATTCCCGGGGTGGGGAAAACAACTCTTGCTTTGGCTCTAGCTAAAAGTCTAGACCTTTCCTTTCAAAGGGTACAATTTACCTCTGACCTTCTTCCTTCAGATATTTTAGGGGTATCCATTTACAGTCCTAAAAATAATACCTTTGAATTTAAGAAAGGACCTATTTTTCACCACATTGTATTAGCAGATGAAATTAATCGCTCCACGCCAAAAACCCAAAGCGCTCTTTTGGAAGCTATGAATGAGCGCCATGTTTCCATGGACAACCAAACATGGATCCTGCCTGAACCTTTTTTATTGATGGCTACACAAAACCCTTATGAACATTATGGAACCTATCCTTTACCTGAATCCCAAAGAGATCGTTTCTTAATGAGAATTTCTATGGGATACCCTGCTCAAAAATATGAAAAAGAAATTTTAAGAAAAGAGATTGATATTCACTCCATAGAAAAACTATCCCCTGTAACCACAAAAGAGGATGTTTTAAAAAGTATTTCGGAAGTGCGTAAAGTTAGAGTGGATGAATCTTTAGACGACTATATCTTAAAAATCGCAGAGGAAACAAGAAAATCTCCGTTTCTGGATTTGGGGGTCAGCCCCAGAGGATGCATCGCCTTAAGAAAAGCTGCTCAAGCGAATGGTTATCTGGAAAACAGAACCTATACTATTCCAGATGACATTAAAAAGAACGCTGTTTGCGTTCTTTCCCACAGAGTCATGGTTAAGTCTCTTAATAGCGATTTAGAAACTGAATCCGCTGCAAAAATCATAGGGGAAATTTTAGATAGAATCCCAGTCCCAATGTAATAACTAATATTGTCCTTTAACTCATTCGTTTTTTTATCTTGAGTTCTTTAGTTTCTTAAAAAAAAGTTCCATTCATTTAAAAAATAAAAATGATTTTTTTTTCTTTCCTAAAACATTTTAAACCCCCGCGTTCCCTTGGTTTTACTCCTTTTGGCGCTGCTGTGGTTTTACTAACAGTAGGAGTAGGCCTTGCTGCCATGAATACCGGCAACAATTTAGTCTATATGGTCTTTGGCATGATGCTGGGGCTCATCACAGCCTCTGGAATTCTTTCGGAAATAAATTTAAGGCATTTAGAAATAGATTGGATATTCCCTATGGAGGTCTATGCCAAAAAAACTTTTACAATCCGCATGCTGGTAAGAAATCAAAAAGAAAAAATTCCTTCATTTGGAATAAATACCGCTTTGGAAATAAGCTTAAATCAAAAGAAAAACGAATGGGTTGAAACAAATTTTTTAATGGTTTCGGCAAAATCACAAAAGAATTCTGACATTCAAATCCTGCCAGAAAAAAGAGGGGAATTAGAAATCAAAGCGCTTAAAATTGAGACCCAATTTCCTTTTAGTTTCTTTAAAAAATATTTCATAAGACCCATTGATAAAAAACTGATTGTCTATCCCCAACTCATTCAAATACCGCACCTTTCCCTTAAAATGCCCTATGCTGAAAGCCAAACAGCCGATCATCAAAAAGGTTTTGGAGATTCTTTCTGGGGCATTAAAGAATTTAGCGAGGGGGATAACCCCAAAAACATCTTATGGAAAAGTTCAGCCAAATTTTCAAAATTAATGGTTCGGGAAACTGAAAAAGAAAGGGAAAAAGAGATTTTTGTCACACTGCTGCCGGAAGAAGAGTGGCTGCAACTTAAAATTGAGGAGCTAGAAGCTGCTATCTCTTTTACTGCTTCTTTTCTAGATAACATATTTAAACAAGGGATCGCAGTAGGTCTTATTTCCAATGATTTTATCCAAAAACCTTCTACTGATAGAAAAAATCTTATTCAAATATTTACTTTTTTAGCTCTTTTTTCTCCTAAAAAAGGGGGGTCAAGACAGAGAGCTTTTAAAGAAAATTGGGGAGAACCCCCTTTAGAAATTCTTTCTTTATGGAAGAAACAGTAAAACTACAAAATATCACTCTTAAATCTGTTTGGGGACTAGCCTCTCTTTCCTTAATATCCCTGCTTTTAACCAAAGAATTGGGTTTATTGGAAATATTTTTAATTTTTATCTTTTTACCTTTTGGTTTTTATTTTGAATTAAAGGGAAAACTTTTTAAAAAAAGATGGTTGGAAAATAGCCTGATCCTATTTCTATTTGTACTAACGCTTTTTCTCTTTCTTGGAACAAAAAGATCCTTTCTAATTGTAATTGCAGATTTTTTGATTGGATTTATTTTACTTAAATGTACCTTTAAAAAAGACAGAAAAGACATAATGCAAATCATTGCTCTCTCCTTTTTCATTCTTTTAAGCGCCTCTACCCTTGCCCTGGATTTTTCCTATTTCCTCTGTTTTATTTTTTATGTTTTAAGCGCTGCATGGACACTAACTTTTTTTTCCCTTACAGAGAAAAACTTAAAAACCATTGTCTTTGATCAAAAAGAACAAGCCAAAACACCGGAAATTAAAACCTTATATAAATTCATTGCTAAAAATTGCTGGCTTACTTTAGGGCTTGTGTTTATTTTTTCCATCGCCATCTTTATCTTTTTCCCGCGGATGTCCTTAGCAGTTTTTCAGGGCGCATTTCTTGGCCCTGTACAAACAGCTGGAATCTCTGACAAAATGCATCTTGTGCAGTCTGGTAAAATTTTTGAAGATCCAGCCATTGTCATGCGGGTAGAGATCCAGCCACAAGATAGAAATCGCCTAAACAGCTTCTTTATTAGAGGACAGACTCTCTCCTCGTTTGATGGGATAGAGTGGAAAGCGGAGGGGAAAAAGGGAAAATCTAATGTGCAGGATGCTTACATGAGCAGGGTTTTAAAAATTCAAAAAATTATTAAAAATGATTTTAAAATTTTAGATTGGGATCGAGATGCCCTTAAAAAAGAATTTGGATTAAATTTAAATGAACGTTCCTTCCTAACCCAAAAAATATATTTAGAATCCCTGAACAATTATTTGATTTTTGGTCTGCCCTGGATTGATTTTTTAAGCGCAAAACTTCCGGAAGTAACTATCTTAGAGGATCACGCTATTTTGCGTCCTCCAAATTTTGGAGGGAGATTATTCTATGAAGCGCGCTCTTTAATTGAGCGGCCAAAAGAAACACTATTAAGCAAAAAAACTGTAGAATCCGGTATCAAGTGGGAAGATCAGGAAATCATTGAAAAGAATTTGAAACTCCCAAAAATAAATTTAGAAAAAATTAAAGATCTAGCGCAAGAGATTGTTTCAGAAAAAGAACCTCCTTATATTAAAGCCAAAAAAATTGAAAGATACCTATCTAAAAATTACACTTATGCGTTAAATATTAAAACCAAAAATTTTTCTAACCCTACTGAAGAATTTCTATTTAAAACAAAAGCAGGCCACTGCGAATATTTTGCTTCTGCCATGGCTTTAATGCTAAGGCTTGAGAACATACCAACCAGAATTGCCACTGGTTTTATCTTAAATGAATGGAATCCTTCTGGCAATTATTACACGGTTCGATTTAAAGATGCCCATTCCTGGGTAGAAGTTTATATTGGCGGGTTATGGATTGAATTTGACCCTTCCCCCAGAAACTATGTCCCAGATCTAGCCAAAACGTCTCTCCTAGGAAAAATAAAAGAAAAAATGGATTATTGGAACTTCTTGTGGAATGCATACATTCTTGGATATGACATGGAATCTCAAAAAAAGCTGGCTAAAACTGTGGAATTTAAATCCAACCAGTTGAGTTCTAAATTGGATAGAACCTTTGGCAACTGGAGATCAAAATATTTGAAAGCTGAAAAATTAAAATTTATGAGTAGGAAGAGAGGTGGCTTAAGCTCTCCAGAACTTTTTACAAGAAATTTTCTGTGGTTCTTGGCTTTTGTTCTTTTTATTGGAGTGGGGGTAGGGTTAGGAACAATTGTTCTCTACAAAAAGATGAAATTTTACCTTTATAAATATAAAATTAAAAAAACTCTTCCCAACATAGCTTTTTACCTAACAATGCTAAAAATTCTGAAACGCTTTGGCTTCAATAAAAGGGAAAGCGAAACTCCCTATGAATTTTTATATAAACTCCAAAAAAACATTTCACCTGCTCTATTAAATAATGAACTGGATTCTTCCCTTGTTTTTTTAACAGAGCTTTTTTATAAAGCCCGTTTTTCTACCCTAATAACAAATAAGGAAGAAACATCAAATATCAAAAAATCACTAGAACTCTTAAGACATCAGCTTAAAAAATTAAAAATTCTTTAGAACTCAATAAAGCGTTTTTGAGCCATTAAACGTTTTTTAAAAGCTCACTGCTTATAAATTAAAAGTGAACTTTTAACATTGAAGTTGAAACCTAAAGCGATTAAAGCTAAGATAAAGTGGTTTATGAGAAAAGAATTTCTGCCTTTTTCCCGTCCTACCATTGGCCAGGAAGAAATTAATGAAGTGGTGGATTCCCTAAAATCTGGCTGGATTACCACAGGTCCTAAAGTGCAAAAATTTGAAAATGATTTTTCCAGGTTTGTTAAAAGTCCTTATGCCATTAGCGTAAATTCAGCCACCTCTGGATTACATTTAGCTTATTTAGCTTCTGGCATAAAGCCTGGAGATGAAGTGATTACAACCCCTTTAACTTTTATCTCCACCATTAGCATGCTGCTCGCACTTGGGGCTAAACCTATTTTAGTAGATATTGATTTAAAAACTTTAAATATTGATTCTGAAAAAATTGAAAAAAAAATAAGCAAGAAAACTAAGGCAATCGTGCCGGTGCACTTTGCAGGATTGCCTTGCGATTTAGACAAAATCCACTCCTTGGCCAAAAAATTCAGACTAAAAGTAATTGAAGATGCTGCCCATGCAGTTGGCTCCAAATTTAAAGGAAAAATGATTGGTTCCCTCTCTGACTGTACAGTCTTTAGCTTTCATCCCATTAAAAACATGACTACAGGAGAAGGGGGAATGATAACAACTTCTCATAAAGACTGGGCAGAAGCCATGACTCTTTTAAGATTTCATGGGATGTCTAAAACTGCATGGAAAAGATACTCAAAATCCGGCAGCCCGCATTATGACATTCAAAACCTTGGCTATAAATATAATATGATGGATATTCAAGCATCACTCGGCATCCACCAGTTAAAAAAACTATCTCAATTTAATAAAACGCGCGGCGCTTATGCAAAAAAGTATCATCAGGCATTCAGCGCTTTTCCAGAAATAATTCTTCCCCAACAACCCAGTTACCCTCACACCCACTCCTGGCACCTTTATGTGATCCTGCTCAATACAAAAAAAATAAATTTAACGCGCGATGAATTTATCCAAAAATTATCCGAACAAAATATTGGCGCTGGCATTCATTTTAAAGCTGTTCACCTCCACACCTTTTATAAGAAATTTTTTTCAAGACAAATAAAAGAATTGCCCAATGCGGATTTTGCGTCTAGGCATATCCTTTCCTTGCCTCTTTACCCAGAAATGAAGGAAGAAGATCTGGAAGATGTGATCGCTGCTGTGAGCAACACTATAAAAAAGTATTCTAAAAAGGCGGCGATTTAATATGGAAATATCCGTGGTTGTGCCTGTTTATAATGAAGAAGAAAATATTAAAGAATTTACTTTGCAAATCCTTCCAGTCATGGACTCTTTAAAAAAAAGTTATGAGGTACTTTTTATAGATGACGGCAGCCATGACCGTTCCAGCCTTATTTTAAAAGAGCTGATTCAAACTTACCCAAATATTAAACTAATCCGATTAAATAAAAATTATGGACAACATTCAGCGATTTTTTGCGGGTTTGAAGCGGCTCTAGGAGAAATGATTATAACCATTGATGCAGATTTGCAAAATCCGCCATCTGAAATTCCAAAATTAGTGCGAAAAATGGAAGAGGGTTATGAAGTTGTAGGGGGTTATAGAGAACAAAGGCAAGATTCTATTTTAAGAAAAATTCCTTCTTTTATTGTGGCAAAAATCACTTCCAAACTGGTGAATGTTCCTTTAAAAGATTATGGCTGCATGCTAAGGGCATATCGAAAAGAGCTGGTTAAAACCATGCTAACCAGCGGTGAATCTGCTACCTATATCCCAGCGCTGGCTAATTCTTATGCCAGCAAAATTGCAGAAATTCCAGTTGCGCACCAAGCCAGAACCAAGGGACAGTCTAAATATAGTTTGCTCCGTTTGCTGCATCTTAATTTTGATCTTATGACTAGTTTTTCGCTTTTGCCTATTCAGCTCATTGGCATTAGCGGTCTAGTTATATCAGTTTTTGGCTTAGGTTTTAGTTTCTTTCTTTTGCTTATGCGGTTGATTAAAGGCTCAGAATGGGCTGTGCAGGGGGTTTTTACTCTTTTTGGCATTCTATTTTTCTTTGTTGGGTTACAAGTGCTTGCCATTGGTTTAATGGGCGAGTATATTGGTAGAATTTATCAGGAAGTTCGCCATCGTCCCAGATTTCGGGTACAGGAAATCATTACCTCCAAATCAAAAAATCCAAATTAAACCTGAATATTAGAAAATGAGAACTTTAGACTCTATATAACGCGATTTTCTAATGAAATATTCTAGTTAAAAGGAAATTTTTAAGTGTTTGGTTTAGACCATACGATTTATCACTATTTATCCTCCCATCCTGCTTCCGAATTACTTCTAAATTCAGGCGCCATCCTGAACAAATTAGGCAAGGGAGATGCCCTTGCATTCCTTTGCCTACTCCTTATTATTTTTGGTTATTTCCAAGGCAACAAAGTTACGGTAAAAAATGGGGCAGGTGGAATCCTTGTTTTAATCCTATCTAGTGTGGTACAAATTCTTAAAATATTAATTGGACGAGCAAGACCTCAAATGAATTTAGGAGAAATGCATTTTATAGGGATAAACTTTTTTAAAGATGGATTTGATTCTTTCCCCTCAGGCCATGCTACAGCCTCTTTTGCTTTAGCTGCTTTCTTTTCTAAACGTTATCCAAAAGCAAAGATACCTTGTTATACTGTTGCCTTTGCCATTTCATTAATTGGCAGGGTTTATCTTCGCCACCATTATTTTACTGATATAATCGCAGGCGGTTTGTTAGGTTTTTTGATTGGGAGTTTAACAGAAAAAAAATTAAAATCTTGGATTGAGGAAGAAAAAGCTGTGGAGCCTGAAAAAGAGAACCCTCAAACAAAAATAGAGTTTCCAAAACAAACTAATTTAGAAAAGTTGGGTTTATTTATTGTATTGCTCTTTAGTTCAATCGTTCTTTTTATAGGGTTAGATTCAACTGCTCTTTGGGATAGGGACGAAACCGAATATGCGCAAGCTGTAATAGAAATGAACCAAAAAAATGAATGGCTAATTCCAACTTTAGAAGGCGAGCCATTTTTAGAAAAACCGATTTTTCTCTACTGGGCTGCAAAATTAAGCGTACAATTTTTTGGAAAGAACGAGTTTGGCTTTAGGTTTCCCTGCGCTCTCTTTGGAATACTGACCTGCCTGGCTACCTATTTTTTAGGAAAAGCCCTATTTGGGAATCTTGCCGGTCTTTACGCGGGCTTAATTTGTTCTTCCTCTTTTCTTTTTGTAGGCGGAGCTCGACTTTTAATGACAGATCCATTCCTAATTTTTTTTACAACTCTTTCTCTACTTTTTTTTGTTTATTCTTTTAAAAAATCTGCCTATTGCAAAACTTTTTTGATCCTCTCTTACAGCGCCATGGGGTTTGCTGTTCTTTCTAAAGGCCCTTTTGCGCTCTTCCCATTCATAATTTTTCTTATTTTTGAATGGTATTGTTTAGAAAATAAATCTCCGCTAAATTTTTTCCTTAAAAAAAAACTACCGCATCTTCTATTATTAATCATTCCCATTACAATAGCTTTCCCTTGGTTCGCCTATTCTTTTGCCAGTCAAAAAAGCGCTGCCACAAATTTTTTTGTAGCAGACAACCTGCTCCGTTTCTTAAAAGGTTCTGAAGGTCATACAGGCTCTTATCTTTATTATATTCCGGTTTTGCTGCTCGGGCTTTTTCCTTGGTCATTTTTTTTAGCAAGCTCTGTTTTTAAAGAATGGAAGGATCGGATTCAATTTAAGACAAAAATGAAGCCTGAAATTTTCTTGTTAAGTGTCTGGTGCGGCTTACTCTTTATATTCTTTTCAATTTGCGCTCATAAACTGCCGCACTATCTTTTGCCCGCCTTCCCTGCTTTCAGTTGTCTGCTTGCTAAAATGTTTGCTGAGGAAAAAGAAAGTTTTCAATTTTTTAAAATTCCAACATTCTTAACCATTGCTCTGGCTGGTTGTCTTTTCTTAGCCCCTTTAGCGCTTTACATGGTTCGCCCTGAATACGCCTCGTTAAAATTGATCCTCCCTTTTCTTTTTCTTTTTATCTCTCTTAAAGCTGGTTTTATCTTGCTTTCCAAAAATCAATTCAAACTATTTTTTTCAATGATTTGTTTAGATTCCTTAATAGTTTTTATTATGGTAACTTTGTTTAGTCTTCCTTGGGTGGACCAACATCGGGTGATGAAGCCCATGGGATTGGCTCTTAAAAAATTCGCTCCTCCAAACTCAAAAATTTTTGGATACCATGTTTCTGAGCCAAGTCTTTTCATCTATGGGGAGCGGCGCTTCCCAAAAATAGAAAAAGAATCCCTCAATGAACTTCTAGGAAAACCGATTCCCACCTATGTAATTACGCAGGAATCGCGCCTAAAAGAAATCGCTCCATCTATCCCTTACTTTATATTAGATAGAAAACAGGGCTTTGCGGAAAATGGAGGAGAAATGAGCTTAGTTTTAGTCTCAAATAAAATATAACAAACAAAAAAATTTTAGTAACATCCACTTGCTTGTCAAAGTGAGGATTTTTAAATGAAAATATTGCTTTTTGCTTACCATGAAATTGGCTGTAGCGCGCTGCAAACTCTCTATGAAATGGGGGAAGAAGTCTGCGCTGTGTTTACTCATGAAGATGACGTTAAAGAAAACGTGTGGTTTGGCTCTATAAAAAAATACGCTGAAAGTTTAAACATCCCCTGTTTTACTCCTGAAAATCCTAATACGAATGAATGGATTGAAAAAATAAAAAAAATGAATCCAGAAATTATTTTTTCTTTTTATTACCGCAGACTGCTTTGCGATGAGATTCTGGCAATCCCTGCCAAAGGGGCTCTGAATCTTCATGGTTCGCTTTTGCCTAAATTTCGGGGACGGGCTCCTGTAAACTGGGTCTTGGTCAAGGGGGAAAAAGAGACTGGCATTACCCTGCACTACATGACTAAAAAAGCGGATTCCGGTGACATTGTGGCTCAAAAAAAATTTAAAATTGAAAAAGAGGATACAGCGTTTTTGCTTTATAAAAAAATGGTTCCATTGACCCGCGAACTCCTTTTAACAACAATTCCGCTTTTAAGCGAGGGAAAAGCCCCAAGGATTCCACAAGATGAAAAAGCCGCAACACTCTTTAAAGGCAGAAAACCAGAAGATGGAAAAATTGATTGGAAAAATTCTGCGGGTGAAAACTATAATTTAATTCGGGCGGTCACCCATCCTTACCCAGGCGCTTTTATGTTTTTAAATAACAAAAAGATTTTTATATGGGAAGCTCAAGAAGAAAAAAAAGGAGCCTATACCAAAAAAAATAAAAAAGAGGGGGAAATTATAAATAGAGTTCCCCTTCTCATCAGCTGTGGTAAAGGTGTTTTAAAAGTGGAGAAACTCCAGACAGAAGGAGAAAAAGAGCTGTCTAGTTTAGATTGGACAAATGAAAACAATATCCAAATCGGAACGATTTTAGAATGAAGGATTTTTAAAAGTTAAGGAGAAAAAATTAGTATGAAAATTTTAATTGTTGGGGTGAATGGTTTTATTGGCAATGCTCTTACAGAAAGGATTCTAAAAACTACGGATTGGGAGGTGTATGGCATGGATTTAGCCTCCAATCGTCTGGAACACTCCATGAACTCTGCCAAATTCCATTTTGTGGAGGGGGATGTTTCAATCAACAAAGAATGGATTGAATACCATATTAAAAAATGCGATGTCATTCTCCCATTAGTTGCGATCGCTACTCCGATTTCTTATGTTAAAGATCCTTTAGGAGTGTTTGAACTAGACTTTGAAGAAAACTTAAAAATTGTAAGAGCCTGCGTGAAATACAAAAAAAGAATTATTTTTCCATCCACCTCAGAAGTCTATGGCATGTGCAGCGACAAAAAATTTGATGAAGATAAAAGCCTGCTGATTCTAGGTCCCATCCGAATGCAAAGGTGGATTTATTCCTGCTCAAAACAGTTGTTAGATCGGGTGATCTGGGCCTATGGGGAAAAAAAAGGTTTAAATTTTAGCCTGATTCGTCCATTCAACTGGATTGGACCAAAACTAGACAGCTTAAACACTCCTAAAGAAGGAAGTTCGCGTGTGGTCACTCAATTTATTGGGAACTTAGTTGCCGGCGAACCCATCCGTTTGGTCAATGGCGGCCACCAGCGCAGAGTTTTTACCTATTTGGATGATGGCATTGATTGTCTAATAAAAATTATAGAGAATAAAAATAATGTTTGCCATCAAGAAATTTTCAACATAGGCAATCCAAAAAATGATATAAGCATACGGGATTTAGCCTATAAACTCAAAATACTTTATCAACAGCATCCTTTAAGAAATAAAAAGAAAAATTCTTCTATTCAAATGGTGCATGAAAGAGATTATTATGGAAAAGGGTATCAGGACATACAATTTCGCATGCCTTCCATAGAAAAAGCGCGTAAACTGCTTGGCTGGAACCCAAAGATAAATTTAGAAACCTCCTTGAAAAAAACTCTGGATTATTTCCTGCAAGAAGCTTCCTCTCAAATCTAAGAGTCTATTAAAAAAGGATATTGATATGAACTTTTCTCTAAAAGTAGATGTGGACACTTATGAAGGCATGAGGGTTGGGGTTCCTCAATTATTGCAACTTTTCAAAAACTTAAAAATTAAAGCTTCGTTTTTTGTTCCCTTTGGACCAGATGAATCTGGAAAAGCGATTTTTAGGATTTTCAAAAAAAAGGGTTTCTTAAGCAAAATGTTTCGGACCAATGCGCTTAAAATTTATGGGACTAAAACTATTCTTAGAGGAACCCTTCTCCCCGCTCCCATGATTGGAGAATCTTTTCCGGAAATTGTCCGATCCATTGAAAAAGAAGGTCATGAATTAGGGATCCATGGTTATAACCATGTGCTCTGGCAAGACCACCTGCTTAAAATGAAACAAGAGACTGTGCGGAAACAGTTTGAATTAGGGGTCGCTGGTTTTGAAAAAGTAATGGGAAGAAAACCAAAGGGCTTTGCAGCGCCTGCATGGCTTTGCACCCCTTTTAGCTTAAAAATGGTGGATGAATTTCAATTTTCTTATGCCAGCGACACCCGTTTAGGAAAATTTCCTTTTTATCCAATCATGGATGGCCAAGAATTTAAAACTTTACAAATCCCTTCTACTTTACCAACCGCGGATGAACTCTTAGGATCTGATAATATTACCCAGGATAATTTAGGAGATCATCTATTTGAAATAATGAAAGAAGTACAACTCGAATTCCATGTGCATACAGTCCATGCAGAAGTGGAGGGTATGGCAATTTTAGAATCTTTTGGCAGATGGCTTCAAAAACTAAGAAAAGAAAATGTGGACTTTATCCCTTGTGAAAAGATAAAGGAACTCCTGATCCATGAACCACAAAAAATTCCAAGATCAGAAATTATTTTAAAAGAAATACCAGGCCGTTCCGGAGTTGTTTCCTGCCAGAAATAAAAAAGTTCTGGACTTTAAGATCTGAACATTGCATCAAAAAATAATAGTCTGCACCCCCCTTGTGGGTGCGGTATCCGATAAAAGAAAACAGTCATGAACTACCAGATAAAAAGTCTAGACCAAATTATTCTTCAAAAAATCCAATCTCAAAAAAAAATCTCATTCCAAGAATTTATGGAACTTTGCCTTTATAACCCGGGGTTAGGCTACTATTCACGGGTCTCTCCTTTTCAAGATTACTATACTAATGTAGATGTTCCTTATTTTGCGCAAATACTATCTAAAATTTTTTACAAACTCTGGCAAGAAGAGTTCAAAAATAAAACTGATTTTAAAATTATTGAGCTAGGATCAGGAGAAGGGAAACTCGCTAAAAAAATCCTGGAAACAATTAAAAAAGAACTGCCGGATTTTTACGAAAAACTACATTACATTGGGATTGAAAGAAGCTCTACGCGTTTAAAAATGTGTGAAGAATTAAGCGCTCTTTTCCCAAAAAAAATAGAGTTTCTTTCAGAATTTAATTACAAAGAAAATTCCGTTGCAGGAATCATCTTTTCCAATGAATTCTTTGATGCCTTGCCTGTTCGCCGCATTTTTAAGAAAGAAAATAAAATTTTTGAAATCTTTATTGTCAAAAATTTAAAAGAGCTGCTTATGCCTCCCAGCAAAGAAGTGATGGAATATCTGCTTTGGCTTGGATCAGAGCCGAAAGAGGGATGCTTTGGAGAAGCGCATATTGAATCGCGCGCATGGATAAGAAAACTGTGTAAAAGCTTAAAAGAAGGCGCACTTTTAACCATAGATTACGGCTTTGAAACAGAAGAACTCTACTCTGATTTTAGAAAAGAAGGCACACTTTTATGCCATTTTAATCATCAAACCAACAGAGATTTCTATTGCAATTTAGGTAAACAAGACATAACCAGCCATATTAATTTTTCTACTCTAATGAAAGAAGCGGATAATTGGAATGTAAAAACCATTGCTTTTAAGACTCAATCCCAATTTTTTATTGAAAATGGTTTAGAAAAATTTATTGAAGAGATACCAATGATCCAAGAGCCCAAGGACAGGCTTCGTATGACCTCAAGCCTAAAGACCCTTATCCATCCAGAAGGCATGGGCGGCACTTTCAAAGTCCTCCTGCAAAAAAAATTCTAGCTAACCCTATAGACGATAAAATTGACAAAGGTCTTAATCAGTTATAGGATTTCAGTTTGATAAATTGACTGGCAATGTAAATTCTTAAAAAAATCTCGAAGGATTCGAAAAACAAGAGATCAAAAAAATTCAAAAAGAATGTTTCAAAGATTCAAAAATTTATTTAAGAATAGCAGCATTGAAAAATAAACCGCTAAATAATTTATGTTTAATTTAAAAGTATTAGAGATGTCTAATCCAAAATTAAAACATTTGATCCTTGTTTTTTTGTTAGCGCTCAGTATTCGTTTACTGTATAATGCTCTAACCCCTTCCCGCCCATTAACAGTTGACGATTCAACTCAATGGATTCAGACAGCTAATCGTTTTAGCGAAGGAAAAGGATTCTTGACAGAAACGGAAGGATTGGACCCTAAAAGAGCTCCGATTTATCCACTTTTCATTGCCATGATTACCTCTTTATTTGGTCCTAATCTTGACTTAGTAAAGATAGCTCAATCTATCTTAGGAAGTTTAAATTGTATTCTGATTTATTATTTATCTAGCCATACTTTAGGAACAACTATTGCGCTCTGGTCTTCTTTGATATGTACTCTTTATCCTCCATTCATTGTTTATTCTGGAATATTAATGAGTGAAACACTCTTTACTTTTTTACTGTTATTTTTTTTACTGTTATTTACAAAACTGTTACTAAAACCTTATTTGAAGATATTTATTGGCGCCGGTTTATTTTTGGGTATCGCTAACCTCTGTCGAGGAACATTATTACTTTTTCCTGTTTTTCTACTCCTGTTACCCCTATTAATTAAAGATCAAAGAAAATGGTGGCTCAAATATATTCTTCTCATCGCAATTAATTTTTCCATCATTTTTCCATGGACATGGCGTAATTACAAAGTATATGGAGGCTTCATGCCGGTTGCTTCAGGTGGATCTGAACTGTTGTGGTTTGGCACACTGCCATGGACTGAACAACGGCTATTTGGCAACGCGCCATCCTTCCAAAAATTGAATCTTATAAATAATCCAATAAAAAATGAACAATTGTATTTTAAAAATGCCCTTAATAATATTATTTTAGATCCAACTTCATACTTCTTTTTGACAATCAAAAAATTTATCTTTTTCTGGTTCCAACCGGTAGGGCAAAAATTAACTCATAATAAATTTCCCATTATTGGCCAACTATTGTTCTATGGCCATGCACTATTTATTTTTCTCACCATTGCTGGAATTTTTTATTCTCGACAATTTTGGAAAAATCTTCTCCCAATTTATTTGATCATTATATATTTTTCACTATTACACACCATCCTAGCGCCAGAACCAAGATACCGTTTGCCTATTGAGCCATTGATGATTCTGTTTACAGTTCAAGCCCTTTATTCCATGATACAATGGTATCCTAAAAAATTCGCAACTACCCGTGTAGGGCTAACATGACTGACCCCACTACCATTGAAGTCAGTGTTGTTATACCTTGTCTAAACGAAGCCGAAACTATTGGGGCATGTATTCAAAAAGCTCAGCAATCTTTTCAAAAAAATAATATAGAAGGAGAAATTATTATATCCGACAATGGATCTACAGATGATTCTATTAAAATAGCAACTGCTTTGGGCGCTCGCGTTATTCTTGAAAAACATAAAGGTTATGGAAGTGCTCTGAGAAAAGGCATTGAATCAGCAAGGGGGAAATATGTCGTTATGGGAGATGCGGATGACTCCTATGACTTTAGCGAATTACAAAATTTCATATTTGAACTTAGAAAAGGTTGGGATTTCGTAATGGGAACACGATTGAGAGGAACTATCTTACCCAGAGCAATGCCTTTACACCACCGTTATTTTGGCGTTCCTGGATTAACGTTGATTTTAGATATTTTATTTTGGGTTTGGATATCTGATGCTCATTGTGGTCTGCGTGCATTTACAAAAAAAGGTTACGATAAAATGAAAATTCAATCCACTGGAATGGAATTTGCTTCAGAGATCATTATTCAAGCGAAACTGCAGAAACTTCGTATTAGTGAAATTCCAATCATTTTCTATCCTGCGGGTAGAAAACGCCATCCCCATCTTCGTTCATTTAGAGATGGCTTAAGACATTTAAAATTAATTTTTAGCCTTTTTATCAATCAGTTTTTCAACGTAAAAAAAGAAATTCTATAAAAATTTTTGTTTAATAAAGAAGAACTCACCTATATACTCTTTCATTTATTATTGACCAATGTGCGTTTTTATGTTAAAAATATACCACTATGCGGATAGCTGATATCCTGTCACCCAAAAATTTAAAAAAAAAAGAAACGCCTTCTCAAAACCAAGATAAAAAAATAGAAACACCTCTTCAAGAGACAAAAAAAGAGGAACCAACTCCTGAAAAACCCAGCCCACGGCTATTCCCAAAAGAATATGTTGAAGATCTTAAAAAAATAGTAAAAATCCCTGAAAAGCCCAAACCACAAATTCAAACACAACCCCAAATTCAAAAAAAAGTTGCTTCAAAAAAAGCAAAAGAGATTTATTCTGCTCTGATTAATTGCACGGAAAAACTAGTTAAGCAAATCTTGGATCAAAACCATGCATTGCCAAAAATTGAAGAGATAGATAACATTATCACATTAAGCATGGAGAATTTGGAAATTGAACCAGAAAAACTTTTAATTTTTTTTGAACGATCCACTTTAGAAAATTATATTATTGCTCATATTGCCAATGTCACGATCCTTTCCATTGCAACCAGTCAAGAACTTGGATGGAGCAAGGACAGGCAATATACTGTGGCTTTAGGAGCCTGGCTGCATGATACGGGACTAATCCTACATAAAGATCTTTATTCTAGAAATGAGGAATTGAGCGCTGAAGAAAAAAAATCTTTGCAAGATTTTCCTTTAATGAGTTTAAGTATCCTTAAAGGATTTTTAGATAAGCTCTCTATTGAAAGACGCGCTATTATAAAAAATATTATTCTTCAGACTCAGGAAAAAAATTTAGGAGAAGGGTATCCTTTCCAACTTGTGAAATCTCAAATCTCAAAAGAAGCGCAATTAGTAAGATTGTGCGATATTTACGAGGCGATTACCCATCCAAGACCCTATAGAGACAGGGAACTTCCCAATCGCGCTTTAAGAGACATGGGTACTCTTTCCGGAGAAACGTTTGATGGGGAACTGATCAAAGCTTTATGGGGAGCCTTAACCCTTTTTCCGCCCGGAACTTACATGGAATTAAACACAGGAGAAATCGCTCAAGTGATTGGCCTAAACAAAAAAAGTCCCACTCAACCTGTTGTAAAAGTTATAATATCTGCGGATGGGAAAACAGTCAAAGAAAATAAAACGATTGACCTTTCCAGACAAAATGAATTTAAAATTAAAAAAGCAATAGATGAGTGTCACCTGAAAACAGGTGACATAAAACTTGCCTTAAAGATAAAGGCGCAAAAGTGGTGGTTAAAATGAAAAAAATTTTAAGTTCGGACCTTTTAGATCAACTCCTGGGCCAACTGCTTGGGGACCCGTTCTTTTTAGTCGGGGTTGGGTTATTTGCTTTAGCCCTGATCGCTCTTATCCTAATTTTAAGAACCCTGCAAAAAAAATCTTTGTCAGAAGTTATCATTGAAGAAGAAAACCCTAAAGACAAACAAAAACCTATTCTAAAAAAAGAACAGACCAAAGATGCAGTTTACCGTACGCTAGACAATGACAAGCTGGTTTTGGAAGTTTTTTCTAAAAGATTAGGCCAAATTGAAGAAACTCTTCAGAGTATCTCTGATCAACTCAATAAACTTAAAAAACAAGAAAGCCAAAACACGGTTTTAGAAGAACTAAAAACAAATCTGGAAAATTTAAAAAATATCCCGGCCCAAGACAACATGACCAGAGGAGAAATTTTAGATATTTCCACTAAAATAGATAAAATTTATCAGGTCATGGTTTCCTTATCCCAATCTGAATAAGAGCCTAATGAACAGAAACTTTTTACTCTTTTTATTGATCTTTATTCTTTTTATTTTAGGAGGATCTTTTATTCTGATTTGGGATAGAATCAACTATGCTGCAGAATCTCTTTTAACTGTGGCCCGGGAAGATCATTCTGGAAAAAAAGAAACTCAACTCATTGCTCCTAGTGCAGACTCTCCTCAAGTTGAAGTTGCAGCGCCTTCCAATATAGAAAATTCAACTTTAACCTTAATTCCTGAAAAAGAGGTTAAAGAAATTACAAAAACAGAACTTCCTGCCGAACCTGCTGTTGAAAAACCCCAAGTCCCTGATCAAGAAATTTCTGGCCCGCCTAAAAAAGTATTATTCCAATATACGGATGCCTTTGCCACTCGGGTAACCATTGTGGGAGACTTTAATAACTGGAGCCCGCAACTAATGAAAAAAAACAAAAAAAATAATTGGATTATAACCATGAAACTAAAACCGGGTGAATATGTCTATAACTTTATTGTGGATGGCAAAATGATCAGAGATCCTTTTAATAAGAGATCTAAAAATGCCGGTCAAAATGTTCCCAGTTCTGTTCTTAAATTAAAACCTAGCAAACTTTGAAAACTCCCCAAAGTTTTACACCTTTTTTTATTCTTAAACCAAAACCATGAAAAGCGCCATTAAAATTTTTATTTCCTTTCTTGTTTCTTTGGTTTGCCTTTATTTTGCGACTTGCAACGTGCATTGGGGAGAACTTAAAGCGATCATTGCAAACGTAAAACTCTTTCCCTTATTTATTACCTTCCTGGCAATGATCTTAGGCTTTTGGTTAAGAGCGGTCCGCTGGCAAATTTTATTGCAACCCTTTCAGCCTGTTCCTCAATTTCCTCTTTTCCGCTGGCAAATTGGATCATTGCTGATCAACAACCTGCTCCCTCTAAGGATGGGGGAATTAGGCCGAGCCTACTGGGCGGGTCACAAAACGACGATTTCCAAAAGCACAGTTTTTGCAACTATCGTAATAGAACGCATTTTAGATCTAGCGACTATTGCCTTAATCGCAGTTATTTTTTTACTTCTCACAGGGTTAGTTGAGATAAATTCTATCTTTACTCTTAAAAATGGGATTTTAATTGCGCTGATTGGATGTGGAACTTTGGCAGTAGTTAAATTTTATATTTCTAAAATTTCAAAAGAAGAACTTTTAAATAAATTAAAATCCTTTCTTCCTCATAAAATTCATTCAATTTTTGAAAAATTTCTTCATGGACTTAGGGTTATTAAAGACAAAAAAGAATTTTCTAAAGTCTCCCTGATTTCTCCAATCATCTGGTCTGTTGACATTACTATTATTCTGATTGTTTCTTATGCGTTGAATTTAAATATTAGTTGGTTGGAATCCGGCATAGTTTTGGTTGGACTTCTCTTAGGAGTCATGATTCCGGCAGCTCCCGGAGCAGCTGGAACTTATGAAGCAGGGGGTGTGGCTGCGCTTACTCTTTTAGGCGTTGGAAAAACTTTAGCGCTTTCTTTTATTTTGCTGCTTCATTCCTTTCAATATGTTGTTGTTTTAATTTTAGGCATCCCCATATTGATCATGGAAGGATTTAATCCAAAAACCATTTTTCAAAGCATGAGAAACCAAGGAGACTAGAAAGATGTATCTATCTTATTGGAAACTGAATGAAAAACCTTTTGAAAACAGTCCAGATCCTAAATTTCTCTATTATTCTCCTCAACATGAAGAAGGCCTTGCCCGTTTAATTTATGTAGTTAGAGAAGGAAAAGGGGCAGGTCTTTTAACCGGCACCTATGGCTGCGGAAAAACTCTCCTTGGGAATGCCCTCTATCAGGAACTAGAAAAAGATATTTATCGTGTGGCTTTTTTAACGAACCCGCGCTTAGATTCTGTGGAGATGTTACGGATGATCATTCATTTTTTAGGCGGCACGAATATACCTCAAAGGAAGTCAGACATCTTGATTAGTTTAGAAGAAATTCTAAAATCTAACCTAAGAGACGGCAAAAAAACCGTGATTGTGATTGACGAGGCTCATGCTATAGAGGAAAATTCTGTTTTTGAAGAAATTCGTCTTTTGCTTAATTTTCAAATAGAAAATCGTTTTTTGCTGACCTTGCTTATTTTAGGACAGCCCGAACTTAAAAATAAGATAGATTCTATTAAACAGCTTACTCAAAGAATCGCAATGCGCTATCACCTGGAATCTTTAAATCAGGAAGAAACATCCAGCTATATAAAACACCGCTTAAAAATAGCTGGCAATGATGGAGACATTTTTGAAGACCAGACGTTCAACCTTATTTATGAAAGAAGCGGAGGAATTCCCAGAAGAATAAACCAGATTTGTGATATTGGACTTCTTACAGGCATGACTCATCAATTGCAAAAAATTAACGTAAATATTATGAAAGAAGCGATCGAAACCCTAGAAAGATAATTCAGCGCGCCAAAATATTTTACTTTAAGGGAGAAAATAGAAATATGAAAACAAAACTTCAGCAATCTATTATTATTATCTCATCCATTTTATTAACCCAGCCAACTCTTTTTGCTAAAATTTCCATTCTTTCACCATGGAGTTTGCAAGATCGTACCTCTACAGAGAAAGGAAAATTTGATCAATCTGTAAAAATTCAGCCGGGGGTAAACGGCGTATCCCCTTCCGGGGGAGATGTGGATACCACTTTTGAAAGCTTCCCCTATGAACTTTCTTACGGACTTCTGGATAAAATGGAAATTGGCGCTGGATGGGGTGTAGCTAATGTGGACAGGAGAAATAAAAGCGCTCAATTTGGTCTAACAGATCTCATGATTGCTGCTCGCTATCGTTTTTTTGATGCAAATAGGATAGAACGGATGCCTGGCCTAGACATAGAAGCAGGGCTTTCTCTCCCTACAGCCAGCTTTGAAAAGGGTCTGGGCACAGGAGGTTTAGGAATTTTATTTGGCTGTGGGTTAGTTCTTCCTCTAGATCCTGTAAAAGCGCACTTTGGTTTAGGCTATAGATTCAATACAGAAAATTCTGATGATGTGCAAGTGGGCAGTATCTTTTCTTATGTTGCAGGCATTACCATTCCATGGAAAGAAACTCTATCCTTAACTGGAGAACTTAAAGGTTTTAACCATTCGCGTAATAAAAAATCCGGAACAAAAACTGGACCCACTCCGGATGAACTCTACCTATCTCCAGGCTCTATTTGGAAAATAAATGAACGCTTTCAAATGGCAGGAACTGTTCTCATTGGGCTTACAGCGCATAGTTCAGATATAGGATTTAACCTAGAGCTCCAATTTTAATTATGAATAAAAATTTTATTTCTTTAGCGGATTTTTCAAAAGAAGAGATTTTCAATATTCTTCTTGAGGCAAAAAAATTAAAAAATGATAAAAAAAATCTTGATACTGCTAAATTGCTTCAAGGCAAAACTCTAGCTTTAATTCTTCAAAAACCTTCCACTCGAACATTAGTTTCTTTTGCAGCTGGCATGGTGCAGTTAGGGGGGAATCCTCTTATTCTAAATCCACAGGATCTGCAGTTAAAAAGAGGCGAAACCCTTACAGACACGGCAAAAATACTCTCTTTTTATGTGGATGCTATTATGATTCGGGCCAACAAACATGAAGAAGTAGAAGAGCTAGCCAAATATGCTGCTATCCCAGTGATCAATGGTCTTACGGATAAAGAACATCCCTGTCAGGTATTAAGCGATATTTTCACGATCCTTGAACAAAAAAAAATAAACTCGCCAGAAGATCTAAAACAAATAAAAATCAGCTATGTGGGAGATGGAAATAATATTTCTCATTCTTTAATTTTAGCCGCGGCAATTCTAGGAATGGAAATTGTGGTCTCTTCCCCAAAAAATTATGTTGTAGAAAAAGAATTTGTGCAAAAAGGGTTGGAGCTTGGCAGAGAAAGCGGGGCTAAGATTTCCTTAATTACAGATCCCATGGCCGCGGTTGGAAATTCAGATATAATTTATACGGATGTTTGGGCTTCCATGGGCAAAGAAGAGGAAAGAGAACATAGAAAACAGATTTTTAAGCCTTATCAAGTCAATGTTGCGCTGCTCGCTTTTGCTAAACCTCAAGTTCTAGTGATGCACTGTCTGCCAGCGCACAGAGGAGAAGAGATTACAGATGAGGTAATGGATGGACCAAGATCCATTATTTTTGAACAAGCTGAGAACCGTTTACATGTGCAAAAAGCGATACTCCTCCATCTTTTAAAATCCCTTTAACTCCACAAGAACCCGAAGGGCAGCATGCCAAGAGGCCAAGCCTCTTGGGTATCTATTAATTCTTATATTTCTTCCTTAATTCTTTTTGATAGCGCATCCATTTTGGATACCATGGCTGCAATTTTTTCCAAAAACCAAAAAGCGAGGTGGAAGGAAAAATTTGTATTCTCATTAATTGAAATAGATCCTGTTTTTGTTCCATGGCTCCTTCATCTCCTGCAAAACCGCAAATAAAACCAGCCTCTTTTACCAACTCTTTTGCTAAAGGATTTAACCTAGAATAGGGATAACAAAAAGAAATATCCAGCCTTGAAGTTATCTCTTCTATTTTCTTTTTCGAAATTTCTAACTCCTTTTTTATTAATACTTCGTCTGCTTGGCTAAGATCTAAGTGGCTGGCAGTATGCGAGCCAAACTGAATCCCCTTAAAACTCATCTCCTCAATTTCATTAAAATTTAATAAGGAGAGAGAACCGGAATCCCAAAAGTTTTTCAGCCCAATATTATGAGTTACTAAAAATATGGTTGCCGGATAAGAAAATCTCTTTAAAATTGGAAAAGCATAAAGGTAATTATCTTTATAACCATCGTCAAAAGTAATGCATACAGCCTTCTTTGGAGGAAGTTTTCTATCCTCTAAAATTGCTGTTAAATTCTGAACCGTAATAGGTTGATACCCAAAAACTTTCAATAACAACATCTGCTTGGAAAACTGTTCAGGAGTCACGCAAAGAGAAGGAGAGTCTTGCCCTCTTTCTCTAACCGGGCAAACCCGATGATAACAAAGAATTGGGATCCAAATAGAATCTATCGTCATTTTTCTTTTATTTCGATCATTCCCACCTGTTTAGGTTTATACACTCTTGGTAAATTTTTTCGACTTTTAAAGCGATTTTTTTAGAATCAAAATCTTCTAAAATTTTAGACCTGCTCCACTCACCTATTGAATTCCTCAAATCTTTATTCTTTAAAATTTCTAAAATTTCCTGAGTTAAACAATTCTTTTTTAAAAAAAGATTCCATTCCCCGCAATCTCCAAAATTAGAATCAAAAGCAAGTTCAAACGTCTCCTTACTTACAATTCCAGGGCTAGAAGATTCTCCAATCGAGACCACAGCCTTTCCGCACGACATGGCCTCCAATGCCACTCTGCCAGAGCCAATCACAAGTTCTGCTTCCTGATACAAAGGCAGAAGATTTTGTTGAATTTTAAGAAGTTGCGCAGCTTCACGGTTTAAACTTTCATTAAGGTTCCGGATTAATTCTAAATCGCCAGGATCAGGTGAAAGAGCGGCTATTTTAAAAATAACCTGATCCATTTCTTTGCCAATTTTAGGATAAACTTCTCTTAATAAATAGCGAATTACATTCCCTTTTTGTCCGCTAAACCTCCCTACAAATAGAACCATTAACTGTTTATTTTCTCTTGGAGCTGCTGAAAAAAATGTTTGGGTCTCAATCCCATTTGGAATCATGGATATAGTTTGAGATTTTCTTTTAAGTTCCCCAACCAAATACCGCTCAAGATATGGACAGATAGCAATAGTTTTATCCCCAAGGCAAGGAAGTACACGGGCCGCAAAATGGTTGCGCCAGCGTCCATGGATTGAAACCAACATGGGGAACTCTTTTGGTTTTGCAAAAAAGCTAGCTAAATTGGCTGCGCGAGAATGGGAGTGAATCAGCTCAATATTCTCTTCCTTAATAATTTTTTTTAGGGCGATAATATTCTTTATTCTTCCAAAAGTGGTGTGATTATCTGTATGAAGAGGAAGGGGGTAAAACTTAAAATCACAAGGCGCATTTATTTTTTCCGATACAAAAATAATTTCATGCCCTTGTGCTTTAAGAGCTCTGGCTAAAGTAAGAGCATAGGTTTCAGCTCCGGTAAGCTCAATTTGAGATAGGACAAAGAGCAATTTCATGATGAATGGATGATTTCTAGTTCTTGTTCTAACAGGTCAAAAAGCCTTAAGGTGTCAATAAATAAGTTTATTCAAAGGATATTCGATAATCCCTTCGGCTCCTTGGCGTTTAAGATCAGGTATGATTTTTTTAACTTTTTTTTCTTCCAAGATTACTTCTATGGCCATCCAACCGGGAACTGTTAAACGGGAAATCGTTGGTTTTTTAAGGGCTGGGATCACTGCCATGATTTTAGAAAGATTTTTTTCTTCCAGATTCATTTTCAAACCTACCATGCCTTCAGCAGCCAAAGCGCCTTTTAAAAGAATAGCGATATTTTCAATCTTATTCTTTTTCCAAGGATTTTTTAAAGATTTTTCATTGGCAATAAAACGCGTGCTGGAGGACATAAGTTCCGCGACAATCCTCAATTTATTTGCTCTTAAGCTAGACCCTGTTTCTGTTAACTCAACTATTGCATCCACCAGAGTTCCTGCTTTTGCTTCTGTGGCTCCCCAGGAAAATTCTACCTCAGCTTTAATTTTATTTTTCTTTAAATAATCTTTTACTAAATTAACAGCTTCTGTGGCGATCCTTTTGCCATTTAAATCTTTCAGGCTCTTTATTGGGGATGCCTCAGGCACAGCTAAAACCCAACGCACTGGTCTAAAACCAGATTTTGCGTACATCAGCTCACAAACCTCTTTCACTTTTGCTCTAGTCTCTAAAATCCAGTCTTTGCCGGTCAAGCCGGCATCAAAAGTGCCGTCTTCCACATATTTAGCCATTTCCTGAGAACGAACCATCATCAGTTCCAATTCATCATCATCTGTGCCAGGGAAATAAGAACGGTCAGAAGGAAAAATTCTAATGCCTGCTTTTCGAAAAAGTTCAATGGTGGATTCCTGCAAACTTCCTTTGGGGATACCTAATTTTAATTTGTCCATAATTTATAAATATTACAAATCCGTTTTAAGAATGTCAATTTTTTGTATAATCGTTAGTTCTATTCTTAAAAAATTTATAAAGGTGAACTCTAAATTACTACCTGAATATCACATCTATAAAAATGAGAACCTAGGACTTAAAATTAACCATGCAAGAACAAAAGAACATTAGAAATGTAGCGATTATTGCCCATGTGGATCACGGAAAAACCACGCTGATTGACGCTATTTTGCGGCAAACACAAACCCACAGAAATATTAATGAGATGGGTGAACGCATTATGGATTCCATGGATTTAGAACGGGAAAGGGGCATTACCATCCGAGCTAAAAATGCCAGTGTGATCTATAAAGGAACCAAAATTAATATTGTAGATACCCCTGGCCATGCTGATTTTGGCGGGGAAGTGGAACGCATTTTACAAATGGTAGATGGAGCTCTCTTACTAGTGGATGCTAAAGATGGTCCTATGCCTCAAACCCGGTTTGTGTTAAGAAAAGCTTTAGAGTTAAAACATAAAATTATTGTTGTGATTAACAAAGTGGATCGGCCTGAAAGCCAAGTGGAAGAGGTAGTAAATCAAACATTTGATCTTTTTTGCGAATTAAATGCCAGCGAAGAACAGCTAGATTTTCCTATTGTATATGCTTCTGCTTTAAATGGCACTGCTACTTTAGATTTAAAAAAACCCTCTTCTATCATATCTCCTCTTTTAGACGTGATCCTTGAAAAAATTCCAGCTCCTAAAGTTGACATAGATGGACCTCTGCAAATGTTAGTTTTAGCTTTAAGACCAGACCCTTATAAAGGAACCTTGGGAGTTGGAAAAATTGTAAGCGGCTCTGTTAAAAAAGGAGAAGCAGCTCTTCTTTGCAAAAAAGATGGAAGCCAACTTAATTCCAAAGTGACGAGTATCCTAACTTATGAAGGGTTGGACTGTATTGAAACAGAAACCGCTGAAGCTGGAGAAATTACAGCCATTGCCGGATTTAAAGGAATTGGGATAGGAGACACCCTAACAGATCCTATCAATCCAAAGATCATTCCTCCTCCTACGATTGATGAGCCTACTGTAAGGATGAGTTTTGAAGTGAATACCAGCCCTTTTGCTGGTCAAGAAGGCAAATATGTAACCTCCCGTACTCTAAGAGAAAGGCTCTTTAAAGAACTAGAAACCAATGTTTCTTTACGCGTGGAAGAGACCCAGAGTCCGGATTCTTATCTGGTGGCTGGGAGAGGGGAACTACACCTTGCGATTCTAATTGAGACCATGCGCAGGGAGGGATATGAACTGCAAGTTTCCAAACCAGAAGTTATCCTCCATGAAAAAGATGGCAACCAATTCGAACCATTTGAATTTTTAGTGATTGATATCCCTCCTGAATATCAAGGAGCAGTATTAGAAGAGTTGGGCAAAAGAAAAGCAACTTTAAAAAATATGCTGCAAAGCCCGGCTGGGGAACTTCATTTTGAATATCAAATTCCCACAAGAAGTTTAATTGGACTAAAAGGAGTTTTACTTACAAAAACCCGCGGAACCATTATCATGCATCATGTTTTTGAAGATTATAAGCCACTGCTTAAAGAAAAAATAATGCCAGACAATCATGGCTCTTTAGTTTCAATGGAAACCGGCGCTTCCAACTCATACGCCTTAAACATGATTCAAGAAAGAGGGGATCTTTTTATAGGGCCTGGAATTGAGGTTTATCAAGGCATGGTTGTGGGTGAAAACGCCCGCGGTGAAGATTTAAATGTAAACCCTTGCAAAGAAAAAAAACTTACCAATATGAGAGCATCCGGAACAGATGAAGCGATTATTCTCACCCCGCCCAGAGACTTAAGTTTAGAACTTGCCTTAGAATATATAGGCTCTGACGAACTAGTGGAAGTAACCCCAAAAAACATTCGTTTGCGAAAAAGAATTTTAGATCCAAATTTGCGCAAACGCTCTAAAAAACAAACAGCATCTTAAATAATTTTCAATAAAGAAGAGTCACCCTTCCAGAAAAGAACGACTCTTTAACCAATTTTGCACAATCCTACCTGCATCAAATTACACACTCTATGATACATTACCCCCCACAGAGGATTATTGGACAGATGCCTCAATATTTTTATATACTAAACTTTAAAATTTATAAAAAATTAATCTAATTATTTAAATTTTTATATTATGTCATTTTTTGAATAATATTATATTTTATAAGGGATACTATGAAGACCACTTTACTGATTCCAGTTTTGAATGAAATTCAAGCTATGAAACAGATTATGCCTCTCATAAAAAATGAGTGGGTTGATCAAATACTTGTAATTGACGGTGGTTCAACGGATGGATCTGTAGAATATGTTAAGAAAGCTGGTTACCCTTTATATATTCAGAATAAAAAAGGATTAAGACACGCATATATGGAAGCTATGAGTTATGTTACTGGAGATGTTATCATTACCTTTAGCCCCGATGGAAATTCTATTCCAGAACTGATACCTCAACTGATTGAGAAGATGAAGGAAGGATATGATATGGTAATTGCATCACGTTACCTAGATGGTGCAAAAAGCTATGACGATGATTTGATTACTGCCTTTGGAAACTGGTTTTTTACAAAAACAGTTAATATGCTCCATGGCAGTACCTACACAGATGCTATGGTCATGTATCGTATATTCAAAAAAGAAATTGTCTATCAATTGGATTTGCATAAAGATGCATCGTATAGTACTGAAGAAAAACTATTTCATACCATAATCAGTTGGGAACCTCTTTTATCAGTTCGATGCGCAAAACGCAAACTTAAGGTAACTGAAATTCCTGGTGATGAACCTGTGCGGATTGGTGGAAAAAGAAAACTTCAAATATTTTGTTGGGGTGCAGCCTACTACTTTCAATTCATTAAAGAACTATTCTACTGGAAATGACTTTTATCTAATCATAAGTGATTCTTATGTTAGCGATAAAATATGGTTAATATTTTTAGACTGAAATCCCAATGGATACTGGCATTAGGATGTTTGACATACATTTTCATCAATTTTATCTATCTGGATAAATATCCTGCTGTATATGGTGACGAATCTCTTTATACCGAACCTGTTACTAACTTTCTAGCTATAGGAAAATTTAGAACTAACCTCTACCCTCCAATCGGAGGATTTGATCAATCTAATTTGATTCATGGAAGGATTTTCAATTTTGTACAGGCTCTTTTTCTAAAAATATTCGGGGTCAATATTCTAGCTATGAGAATCCAACCTTTTTTAGCGGGATTGTTAACTATTTTGTTAACATATCTCATGGCTCTAGAACTATTCTCAAATAAAAATATAGCTATTATAGCTGCTGTTTGGTTATCGTTATCTCATGTATTTATTTTTGCATCACACTTTGCAAGACCAGACATGACAGCCTCTCTCTTTACAATTTTATCCATTTACATCTTATTGATAGCCAAAAAAAACAATAGCGACAGGCTATATTTTTTAAGTAGTTTGATAGCCGCTCTCAATATTGATATTCATCCACCTGGCAACATAGCAATTTTTATAGTTTTTGGATTGCTTGCCCAATGGTTTTTTTCAAAAGAAATCAACAAAAAAAATATCTTCTATGCTGTCTTGGGAACATCTGTGGGGTTACTTTGGTGGTGTTTTTGGCATATACTTTTAGATACTAATCTATATTTAAAACAACGCCAATTTATTCAAATCTTTCAACAAAGACCATTAATTAACAACCCTCTTTTCATTATTAGAAGTGAGTTTCAACGTTGGTATGATTTTTTCTGGATGGGGGCGTACCATAGGAATATTTTCCTTCTAATCCTTTTTTTAATTAGCAACATTTATGCATTTCTAAAATTTAGGAGTAAAGGTTCTGCCACAGTCTTAATTGCAATCATCAGTGGCACGATTGGATTTTGTATCGGAGCTCCAAACAAAACAACTTGGTATGTGATTTATATCTATCCATTTCTCATTCTTTCTTCTGCAGCATTTTTGTATGATTTTCACCTTTCCAGGTCTCTCTGGAAAAGAACGGCTATCTGGCCTGTAACCCTGCTTCTGATTTTATTCCTTACGTTTGAATGTACAGAAAAATTAAGATTTTACCATTCAGATTATAACAACTTTATAAAAAAAGTGATGAAACAAATACCTGAAGGATCGCGTATCCTTGCTAGTGACAATCTCTGGATTGGATTAAAAGACCATGGCTCATTTATTGCCATGCATGTTATTGGACATCGGACTAATATGCTCCATAAAAAAATTCAAACTGATTTTTACGCAGGAAGTTTTGAAGATTTTTTTAGAAGACTCTCGATCCAGTATATTGTAGCCGATGAAGAAATGCTTAGCTGGCCTCACTTGAAAGACACCCTTCACCCTTATATTAATACACATTGTAAACTTGTAACCATTATAGAAGATCCATTTTATAGCTTTTCCAACTACCTTTCAAAAAGAAGCCCGAGGCCGCTTGTAACAAAAATTTATAAGGTTCTGCAATGAACAATGCTCTCAAACTAGATAATAAGAACGAAAATATTTGAACTTATACCTTTGAACCTAAAATAACTCTACAAACCTATTCCATGATTATTAGCAAAACTCCTTTCAGAATTTCTTTTTTTGGTGGAGGCACGGATTACCCTGTGTGGTTTAAGGAAAATGGCGGATCTGTTCTTGTAACATCTATTGATAAATACTGTTATATTTCTTCTCGTTATCTGCCACCTTTTTTCGAATATAAATCGCGCATCCTATATTCACAGGTTGAAACCATCAATAAAATTGAAGATATTAAACACCCCTCTGTAAGGGAATGCTTAGAGTTTATGAAAATAAAGAAAGGCATGGAAATACACCATGATGCGGATCTGCCTGCGCGCACAGGGCTAGGTTCAAGTTCTTCATTCACGGTTGGTTTATTGAACACTTTAAACGCTTTAAAGGGAAAAATTATTTCCCAAAATCAGCTGGCCAAAGATGCAATTCATGTTGAACAAAACCTTTTAAAGGAAAATGTTGGGTGTCAAGACCAAATTGCGGCAACTTACGGTGGTTTTAACCTGATTGAATTTAAAGATGGGCAAGAAAATTTTAGGGTCTATCCTATTACTATAAAAAGCGAACGGTTAACACTATTCCACAGCCATTTAATGCTTATATTTACTGGTTTTTCCAGAATTGCTTCTGAAATTGCCAAAGAACTTGTGCAAACTACTCATCAGCGCAAAAAAGAATTGAAGATCATCCACCAAATGGTAAATGAGGGTTTAAAGATATTAAGCGGGAACGGAAATATTTTAGAATTTGGTAAATTACTGCATGAAAGTTGGAAAATCAAAAGAGGCTTAACAAGCAAAATTACAACACCTGCAATTGATGAAATTTATTCGGAAGCTTTAAAGGCTGGAGCGAAAGGCGGAAAATTATTGGGAGCAGGAGGCGGTGGTTTTGTTTTACTGTTTGCTGAGCCAGCAGTTCAACCCAAAATAAAAGCGCGGCTTAAAAAATTTTTGCACGTTCCGTTTCAGTTTGAAAATTCTGGCAGCCAGATTATATTCTACAAGGAAGATCAGTATAAATAAAAATTAAAAATCCGTTAAAAAAACAAAAAAAATGCTAAAATAATTAATTCTTAGGAGCTTTTTAAATGAACTCAAAAACAGACATAGATTTAGTTTTAATTCACCCCGGACACAGAACCAGAATTTACCAGTCTCTGGGAAACGAAATCACGGCCATTGAAACGCCGATTTGGGCGGGTTTAGTAGCCAATTTTGTTCGCCATAAAGGGTTTTCGGTTGCAATTATAGATGGTGAGGCCGAAAATTTAAGCCCCGAACAGGTGGTCCAGAGGGTAGTAGATATGAAACCGCTTCTTGCTGCAGTGGTGGTGTATGGACACCAGCCTTCCGCTTCAAGCCAAAATATGACCGTAGCCGGAGAGATGTGTACGACATTAAAAGAGCTAAATCCTAACCTAAATATTTTGATGTTTGGCGGTCATGTTGCCGCGTTGCCGGAGCGCACCATGCAGGAAGAGGACATCGATTTTGCGGCCTGCGGGGAAGGCCCTTACACGGTGGTGGATCTTTTGAGCGCCTTAAAATCCTCCCAACCCAATTTTTCTAAAGTACGCGGTTTGTGTTATCGGGAAAACGAGGTTCTTCGGTTTAATCCGGCCCCGCCTTTAGTGAACGATTTGAACCATGAAATGCCTGGAATTGCGTGGGATCTTTTGCCCATGGATGGGTATCGCGATTACAATTGGCATTGTTTTGGAAATTTAAAACGAAAGCCGTATGCCGCGATCTACTCTACTCTTGGCTGCCCTTACCACTGCACTTTTTGTTGCATTCAGTCCCCTTTTAAAGAGGGAGAAAAGGCTTCCGGACTCAAAGCCAATGTCAACAGTTACCGTTTCTGGAACCCCGAATTTGTGATTCAGGAAATTGATAAACTTGTAAATGAATACGGTATCAGCAACCTCCGTTTCTCTGATGAAATGTTTGTCTTGAATATGAGGCACGTTTATGGAATCTGCGATCTTATCATGCAACGCGGCTACAAATTAAATATCTATGCTTATGCGAGAATTGACACGGTAAAAGACGACCGTACCATTGATAAATTAAAAGCCGCTGGATTTAACTGGCTGTGCTTCGGAATTGAATCCGCATCAGAGCATGTAAGAGATGATGTTGAAAAAAACTTCAGCCAGGAAGAGATTTACGATGTTGTTAAGAGAGTGCGGACTGCTGGCATCAATGTAATGGCCAATTATATTTTTGGACTGCCCGAAGATGATATGAAATCCATGCAAACCACTTTAGACCAAGCGATCGATCTCAACTGCGAATTTGCGAATTTTTATTGTGCGATGGCATATCCCGGATCCCAGCTCTATCAAATTGCCCTCAAAGAAAAGTGGCAGCTTCCTAAAGAATGGACAGGTTATTCCCAACATTCCATAGACTCTCTTCCCCTACCTACAAAATATTTGTCCTCGGCCGAAGTGATTCGGTTTCGAGATAATGCCTGGCAAAAATATTTCACCAGTCCAAAATATTTAAACATGATCGAAAAAAAGTTCGGAACCGAAACCGTTAAAGATATTCGACACATGACTTCTTACAAACTGGAAAGACAACATGCGTGATATCCATCCGTTTCTTTCAAAATCCCAGTGGCTCAGAAAAGAAATTTTTGACATGGTAATCCGTACCCAAAAAGGCCACATCCCTTCCTGCTATTCCTGCTCTGAAATAGTTTTAGCGCTTTGTTACGGTGGAATGATTCGGTTCGATGCTAAAAACCCGCGGTCTAAAAACAGAGACTCCTTGATTGTCAGTAAAGGCCATGCGGCCATGGTGCTTTATCCTATTTTAGCAGACCTTGGTTTTTATCCGAAAGAAGAACTTTTAAAATTTACCAATCCAAATGGCATCCTGCGGATGTATGCAGATCATACCATTCCTGGAATCGAAGCTATTTGCGGTTCCTTGGGTCACGGGTTCACGATTGCGGCAGGTTATGCCTTAGCGGCTAAAAGAGACGGCAGAGACTCCAAGTCTTATGTTATCGTGAGCGACGGGGAATGCTATGAAGGGTCTGTTTGGGAAACCGCGATGTTTGCTTCCCATTACGAGCTGGACAATTTGATTACGGTTGTAGACCGCAATGGGCTGTGCATATTGAGTGAGACGGAAAAATGCGTAAAATTGAATCCGTTAGAAGACAAATGGAAAGCTTTCGGCTGGAATGTGATCAATGTGAACGGGCATTCCTACACGGATATCTTTAGAGGGTTTGATGATTTAGTGAAAAATAAAAACAAAAAACCGACTGTTATTATTTCCAAAAGCGTTAAAGGCAAAGGGATTTCATTTATGGAAAACAAGGTGGAGTGGCACAATAAAATGCCCAACGCAGAGCAGGTAGGCAAAGCCAGAGAAAATCTGGAAAAAAACTGCATTATCAATTAAAAAGAAATGTCAACGCAAAATATTCTACCTCGCGATGTTTTTGTAAACCAAATTTATGAAGAGGCATTAAAAAATAAAGACCTTTATTTTTTAAGCGCCGATTTTGGCGCCCAGGCATTGGATAAATTCCGAGACCAGTTGCCCCACCAATTCATTCACGCCGGAATTTCCGAGCAGAATATGGTGGATATTGCGGCGGGTCTTGCACTAAATGGAAAGTTGGCCTATATTTATGCGATGATTCCTTTTGTGACGTTCCGCTGTTACGAGCAAGTAAAGGTGGCATTAGCCACCATGAACCTGCCCGTAACCGTGGTAGGAGTCGGTTCCGGTTATAGCTACGATGATGCAGGACCTACCCACTACGCCACGGAAGATATTTCGTGTATGCGCGCTCTAGGAAATATCGAAATTTTATCTCCTGGTGATACTCAGTCCACGTTTGAAGCTGCAAAACTTACCTTTACCAAACCGGCATTCCGCTATATCCGACTTGATCGAAAATTTTTGCCGGATATCTACCAAAAAGGAGAAACCCGATTTTTAAAAGATGGAATTTGTGAAATCGACAAGGGTGAAGAAATCTGTATTATTACCACCGGATACATGGTTCAGAAAGTGCGCCAGGCAAAAGAAATATTGTTAAAAGAAGGCATTCAAATCGGAGTTATTGACCTATTTCGACTGAAGCCCATTCAGGGTACACTCTTAAGTTCTATTGTAAGTCGCTATAAAGGCGTGATGACAGTTGAAGAGCAGTTTTTAAGCGGCGGTTTGGGCAGCGCCATCACAGAGGTTTTGGCAGATGAAAGGATATTGCTTCCTGTCAAAAGAGTTGGGATTAATGACCATTATTATCTTGACAATGGAGGCAGAGAGTATCTTCATAAGCTTTGCAAGATTGACGTGCAAAGTATTGTTGAAAAAATAAAACAATTTCATGCCTCTCTGGCGGGAAATCGAGTTCTTTCTTCTAAATAAATACTATTTTTTATTTTTAGCGTCCGAATATATTTTAATTAGTTTCAATTATCGTGCCGATTGATCTTATCAAAGTAACCTCTCCTTCTTTTTCCAAAAATGATTCGTTAAAGAGTCAGTTGCTCCGTTATTTTCCCAACAGCGTATTTAACAGCGAAGGTTCTATTTTTAATTCCAACCAGCTTAAAAATTTTTTAAAAGATTCCATTGGTGCCGTGATTGGCCTCGAAAAAATTGATGAGCCAGTATTGCAAAGCTGTAAAAATCTAAAAGTCATCGCAAAATTTGGAGTTGGGTTAGATAACATTGACCAGGTTGCCTGTAAAAAATATGGTATTCAAGTTTTAGGCAGCCATGGCGTGAATAAACTTTCCGTTGCGGAGCTTACGTTAGGTTTTATGATTGCCCTGTGCCGAAATTTCTACCGCGCTTCTTTGGAGCTTAAAAACGGCAAATGGAATAAAACCGGCGGGTATGAACTAAGCGGAAAAACTGTTGGCATTATCGGTGTTGGGAATATCGGGAAAGAAGTGGTTCGACTCTTACAGCCGTTCCATTGTAAGATACTGGTGAATGATATACTCGATCAGGTGGATTATTATAAGATGAATCAATTGATTGAATCCACAAAGGAAAATCTGTTTAAAAAGGCGGACATCGTGACGATTCATACTCCGCTTACAGCGCAAACAAAAAATATAGTTAATAAAATTAGTTTAGCCAGCATGAAAAAAGGATCTTTTCTCATCAATACTTCCAGAGGACCGGTTATAAACCAGCAAGACTTGAAAGAAGCTTTAATCGCTGGAACCATTGCGGGCGCCGCAATCGATGTTTATGAAACTGAACCACCAGAAGATCAGGAACTGCTTCGTCTGCCTAATTTAATCTGTTCTCCACATATTGGAGGGGCATCGGTTGAAGCTGTAATGGAAATGGGTTTAAGTGCGATTAATCAGTTAAAAAAATTTTTTAAGGCATAACATAAAAAAACATTTATGAAAAAAGCATTGGTCTTTGGAGGCTCAGGATTCCTCGGGAGTTATGTAGCGGATGAGTTGAGTTTAAAAGAATATGAAGTCACCATTTTTGATAGAAGGGAATCCATCTATCTTAAAAAAAATCAAAAATTTATACTGGGGGATGTATTAGATTTTAACTTAGTGAACAAATCTTTAAAAGGGTTCGATGTAGTTTATAATTTTGCGGGATTGGCGGATATTAACGTGGCGATGGTAAAGCCCCTGGAAGCGATTAAACTGAATATTTTAGGGAATACCCATGTGCTTGAAGCCTGCAAAAATAATTCCATTAAACGTTTTATATACGCCAGCTCCGCCTATGCCTTTTCTTCAAAAGGTTCCTTCTACGGAGTTAGCAAACATGCCTGCGAAAGGATTACGGAAGAATACGCCAACCAGTTTGAATTAAAGTACACCATTGTCCGGTACGGCTCTGTATATGGAGAACGGGCAGATGATCAAAACCGCATCTACCGGTTGGTTCGCCAAGCGCTCACAGAAGGCAAAATTACGTTCAAAGGCAATGGGGATGAAGAGCGCGAATATATCCATGCGCGAGATGCCGCTGCCTTAAGCGTGGAGATTCTGGCTGATCAATATATCAATCAGCATATCATGCTTACAGGTTTTGAGCGTTTTAAGTATAAGGAACTGCTGAACATGATCAAAGAAATGCTGAATGACTCGGTTAAGATTGAATTTCTAAACGAAGACTATAAAGGCCATTATGTGATTACCCCTTATTCCTTTATCCCTACCACAAGCCGTAAAATGGTTAACAACCCTTACATTGATATGGGGCAAGGACTCCTGGAAATCGTGAAAAAAATTCATGAAGAATCGAAAGAGGACGAGAAAAACAAATGATTAAATACTACATGGCTGAAGACACCATTGACCGTAAAGATATTCAAAAATTAATCGGCTGGCTAAAAACCAATCCTCGCTTAACCAAAGGCAAACTTACTCTTGAGTTTGAATCAAAATGGAGACAATGGTTGGGATCTAAATATTCTGTTTTCTGCAATTCTGGATCATCGGCAAATTTATTAATGTTCTACACCCTTCTTCTTTCAGGACGCGTAAAAAATAAAAAAGTTGTTGTTCCAAGCGTGGGATGGGTCACTTCCATCGCTCCCGCCATCCAATTTGGATTCAAACCCATCATGTGCGAAGCAGATCCGGACACATTTGGACTTGATCTCAATCATCTGGAATCCATTTTAAAGAAGCATCACCCAAGCACAGTGTTATTGGTGCAAGTGCTAGGCGTTCCACATAAAATGAAAGAAATGATGGCATTAAAGAAAAAATATGGTTTTATTTTGTTGGAAGATGCCTGTGCAGCGATCGGCGCTTCTTATCAAGGAAAGAAGGTAGGTTCATTTGGGGATATGGGTAGCTTTTCATTTTATTTTGGCCACCAGATGTCCACAATCGAGGGTGGCATGGTTTCCACAAATGATAAAAATCTACAAAATATTTTATTGATGTTGCGCAGCCATGGCTGGAGCAAAGACCTTGATAATGCCTCTCACAAATCTTTAGTCCGTAAATACAAAGTTGATGATTTTCATACCCCTTTTGTTTTCTATGAACCTGGTTTTAATCTGCGCGCAACGGATTTAAATGCTTTTTTAGGTATTGGTCAGATGGAAAAACTAAATTGGATTATTTCCAGACGTCAGGAAAACCATTTACGTTACAAACAACATTTGGCAGAGAAATTTTACATTCAAAAACCGGAAAAAGACTCAGTGATTTGTTCCATTCATTTTGGCATGCTTGCTAAAGACATTCAACAAAGACGAACCATCGTGAATGCGCTGGTTAAAAATGGGATTGAAACCCGAATATTTTCAGCTGGAAATCTTGGACTGCACCCCTTCTGGGTTACGCGTTACGGCAAAGCCAGCTTTCCAGTTGCAGACCGCATTCACCATTGTGGTTTATTCCTTCCCAATAATCCCTCTTTAAAATTAAGGGACGTTGATTTTATTTCAAAAGTTGTTTTAAACGCCGCATGAGTTCTTCCGTCCTTGTTACTGGTGGAAACGGATTGATTGGGAATGCGTTAAAAAAAATTTTGCCTGATGCAATATATATAACCCGCAAAGATGGCGATTTTACAGACATCTGTCAGGTAAAAAAAATATTTAAAAAGGTACGGCCAGTTACTGTTTTTCATTTAGCAGCAAAGGTTGCAGGCGTGAAGACAAATGCGGAAAAAAATGCAGAAATGCTTGCGGTCAACGTGCAAATCAATACAAATGTTTTAAGCATGGCCCGGGAATTTGGGGTTCAGAAATTAGTAACTCTACTTTCCACCTGCGCTTTCCGTGAACGACCTGAAAACCCTCCCAGTGAAAAAGATGTTCATGTAGGCATGCCCTATGCGGGTAATTTAGGATATGGCAGCGCTAAACGGCTTTTGGATTTGCAGATCGGATTATTAAAACAGCAATATGGCTGTAATTTTACAAGCATTACCCCAGCCACTGTTTTTGGGCCATTCGATAATTGGGATATTAATGATGGACATGTAATGGCAGCGTTAATTCATAAATGTTATCTGGCAAAACGCAACAATGAACCTTTTCATATCTGGGGCAGTGGCGCTGCGGTACGACAATTTATATTTTCTTATGATGTTGCCCATATTTTATTCGAGGTTTTAAAAAATTATAATGATTCGGAAACCTTAATTGTGTCTCCGATGGAGGGAATTTCCATTCGTGAACTTGTAGAAATGATCACGCAAGTTATGGATTTTAAAGGCCCTGTAATTTACGATCAAACTAAGCCTGAGGGCGCTGCTGCAAGGTTACTGAACAACGCAAAATTTAAAACTTTGTTTCCAAATTTTAAATTCACTCCATTGAAGGATGCCCTGCAAACTACAGTTCAATGGTTTGTGGAAAATTATTCTAACGCAAGAGGAATTATAGCATGAATTCAAAAGTATTCATTACCGGCGGCGCCGGATATCTTGGATCAGTTATGGTCCCAACCTTTCTTGAAAATGGGCATCATGTTACGGTGCTGGACAGCTTTATATTCAGGCAAAACAGTTTATTGAACTGTTGTGCGAACAAAAATTTTGAAATAGTCCGAGGCGATTGCAGGGATGAAAGATTGTTAAAAGAGCTTACCAAAGATAAAGATTTTATAATTCCTTTAGCAGCCTTGGTTGGCGCTCCTCTCTGTGATCTGGATAAGGAGAACGCTCAGAGCGTAAATGTGGGAGCTGTTAAAAAACTCTGCCAAATTCTTTCTAAATCTCAAAAAATTCTTTATCCCACCACCAATAGTGGATATGGAATCGGTGAAAAAGATAAATATTGTACGGAAGAAACCCCCTTAAAGCCCATTTCATTCTATGGCATTGTAAAAGCAGAAGCAGAAAAAATTATTTTAGACCGGGAAAATTCCATTAGTTTTAGATTAGCCACTGCGTTTGGCGCATCCCCTCGCATGCGCATGGATCTGCTGGTAAATGATTTTGTTTATCGCGCGGTTACGGATCATGCCGTGGTTATTTTCGAAGGGCATTTTAAAAGAAACTATATCCATATCCGTGACATTGCAAAAGCGTTTCTTCATGGGATGACTCATTTCAACCAGATGAAAAATAAACCGTATAATCTGGGTCTAGAGGACGCAAACCTTTCAAAAATTGAATTATGCAAGCTGATTCAAAAAATAATTCCTTCTTTTGTTTATATTGAATCTCCAATAGGGGAAGATCCAGACAAGAGGGATTATATTGTTTCCAACCAACGCATTCTATCTACTGGATACCAACCTGAAAATACGATTGAATCTGGAATTAAAGAACTGATCAAGTGCTACACGATTATTAGAAAAAATCAATATGCTAATTACTAAAGTTAAGTCTCATAAAAAAAGTTGACTTTGAACTTTAAAAATAAAATAATTTTTTATTTACTTCCATTTCTATTGAGCGGATGCGGCATACTCTATACCAATGTCCATGTTCCCAGAGCCTACCGCTCAGCTACTCCCGGGGATGTAGAAGCAAGCCAAAATGATCCAATTGTAACTGGAAAAAGCTGTACCCACTCTTTATTATTTTTATTCGCATGGGGGAATGGAGGTTATGCGGCTGCCACAAAAAATGCGCTTAAAAATTACCCGGATGGGATTTTATATGATGTCCAATCCGATAGCCAGCTTAAAAGTGTGCTGGGACTTTATACCAGACTTTATACGGTTGTAACAGGAAAAGTAGCGAAACGAAAATGAACCTCCGCACCCACAAATGGATTATTCTTAAATTAATCGCTATTCTATTTCTTACTTTTTTAAACGCTCCAGAGCTTTTTGCAGAAAAAGCAAGCTATGAAGCCAGAGCAGGCATGATTAGTTCAGGAGGCTTTGTATTATTTTATAATTCCCGCGGACCTCTATCCTATAATACTCTTAGTCCTGGTGAGCTGCCAAAAGAAAGCATGGATTTAGGAGAGGTTCAATGCAAGAGCTGCCAGCATGGAATATCCATTCCATTTATTTCCTCACTTATCGGGCAAAAAAGCTCAAGTGTCTCCGGCGCTCTGGGAGATGGAAGCTTTAAAAAAGCATTGTCAAACCTTCTTAGCCAACGCCCGGAACTTCGCGGAATTTACGATGTAAAGATAGATTTTCAAAAGGTGAACATTCTGGGCATTTACCGAAAACTTTGCACAGAAGTAACTGCAAGAGGATTTAAATAATCTAATAATGTTTTACTGCGCCTTAAATCACTGATTTTTTATCTCCTATCTATTCCAAATTTCTCGAATGAAAATTCATATTGCATGGGTTAAGTAATTTGTATATAATTTAAAAATATGTTTCAAACAGAAGTAGTTATTCTTTGCGGCGGTAAAGGAACCCGTTTAAGAGAACAAACTGAAGAAATTCCTAAGCCATTAGTTGAAATTGGGGGTATGCCAATTGTTTGGCATATTATGAAATCCTATGCCCACTACGGTTTTAAAAATTTTGTTCTCTGTTTAGGATATAAAGGCGAAAAGATTAAAGATTTTTTTATTAATTTTTACTATCGGGCTAAAACAGATTTTGTCATAGAAAATGGACAGTATCAATCGTTGCGAATATCAAACAACCCTAAAAGTAATGATGTTTATGATTGGAAAATTATTTTTGCAGAAACAGGCATTGAAACCAATACTGGCGGCCGAATTAAAAAAATTCAACCCTACATTCATCACGAGACATTTTTTGTAACCTATGGAGATGGATTAGCAAACATTAACTTTATTGATCTTTTAAACTATCATAAAAAACATAAAAAGATTGCAACCATGACTTGTATTCAGCCTTATTCACAATTTGGAATTGTGGAAATTGGAAATAATAATTTAATTAGAAAATATCATGAAAAACCTAGGATGAAAGAATGGGTCAATGGCGGCTTTTTTGTATTTAATAAGCAAATTTTTTCAATGATTAAAAATGAAGATATATTGGAACAAGAACCTATGAGACGTTTGGAAGAAAAAAAACAAATTGTTGGATATCCTTTTGACAAATTTTGGGCATGCATGGATACTTATAAAGATTCACAAAAATTAAATGATCTGTGGAATAGTTCTAACCCACCTTGGAAAATCTGGAATGAATAATTCTGAACAAACGCTAAAACAAAAATTTTGGAAAAATAAAAACGTTTTCGTCACAGGAGCTAATGGATTTTTAGGATCCTGGATTTGTTCAAGGTTAGTTAATTATGGATCGCATGTTATAGGGCTTGAGAGAGATTTTTTTTCAAATTCTTATCTAGTTCTTACAGAAACAGACAAAAAAATTGATCTGATTACTGGTTGTCTTGAGGATTATCATTTAGTAGAAAGAATATTAAATGAGTTTGACATTAATATTTGTTTTCATCTAGGAGCTCAACCCATCGTGATTACTGCAAACCGGTTTCCACTTTCAACTTTTGAATCAAATATTAGAGGAACTTGGAACTTACTGGAAGCGATCCGACGAAACGGCAAGATAGAAAGAGTGGTTGTAGCCTCCAGCGATAAAGCCTATGGATCTAAGGAAAAAATGCCCTATACAGAACAATCTTCTTTAGAAGGTATGAATCCTTATGATTTTTCTAAAACCTGCACTGATTTATTGGCGCAATTGTATTTTAAATCTTATGGTCTGCCAATTGGCATCGCACGATGTGGTAATTTTTTTGGTCCGGGGGACTTAAACTATTCCAGAATCGTACCTGGCACAATTAGATCGTTGATTAACAATGAAAATCCTATTATTAGAAGTGATGGAAATTACATGAGAGACTATTTTTATATTGAAGATGTCGTGGATGCTTATCTAGTTTTGGCTGAACAATTGCATCGCGTGAGAGGCGAAGCATTTAATTTTGGCACAGAAAAACCAATTTCTGTAAAAACAATTGTTAAAAAGATAATTAGTATTTCTGAAAAAACTCAACTTAAACCAATTATTTTAAACAATAGTTCTGGTGAAATCAAAATACAATACCTTTCCTGTAAAAAAGCTTATAATGTCTTGCGCTGGAAATTTAAAACTCCTCTGGAGGATGCGCTCCAGACTACTTACAAATGGTATGAGAATTTATCTTCCAGCACTTCATGAATGTAGGATTTACTACCTCATTAAAAGGTCAAAACATTCTTGTTACTGGCGGAAGTGGATTTATCGGGTCGCATCTTATATCCTTTCTTTCTTCACAAGATGCAAAAGTCCATGCACTGATTTTTTCTAGAGAAGCCAACGCTCAAAATTTATGGAAGTTTAAAACCAAGTCTATTAAATATTACAAATGCTCTCTTTTAAATTTTCGTGATTTAAATACAATTGTTAAATTTATAAAACCTGTAAAAATTATTCATTTAGGTTCTCTTGTTGATCTAAATCGTTCTTTTCAAATAGCGAGGCGGGTGATTCATACTAATATCGAAGGAACTCTCAATTTATTGGAATCTCTGCGCAATGTTCCTTTTGATTTATTTGTATATGCAAGCAGCGTAGAAGTTTATGGGAATGGTCCAATTCCATTTAGAGAAAACCAGAGAGAAGTTCCACCTTCTCCCTATGCTATCTCAAAGTTAGCTGGAGAACATTTTATAAATTTCTATTCTAAAATTTATAATTACCCCATTTCAATTTTAAGACTATCTACTTGTTATGGCCCAGGACAAAATAAAAATAAGTTAATCCCTAGTATTATCAAATCCGCGTTAGCTTCTAGACCAATTAAGGTCGGCCAAACGAATCAGAACAGGAACTTTATTTATATTAAGGATTTAATAAAAGCCATGGGTAAAGTTTTAGTAAAACCAAAAGCAATTAATGAAATCTTAAATATAGGGAATGAGGAATCTATCTCAATAGAAAAAATAATCGAATCCATTAAAATTTTAACAGGATCAAATTCTCTTGTGTTAGCCGGAAGTGTTCCAAATAGAGAGCAAGAAATACAAAATTGGGACATCAGTACTGTTAAAACAAAAAAAATTTTAGGGTGGAAAGCATCCACGCCTTTAAAAAAAGGACTTAAAGAAACAATATCATGGTATCAAGGGTAAATGAATTGAACAAGCTGAGTTCATCTCAAGCTGATTTGACTGAAGAGTTGCGCAATCAAATTCATAAGCTCGCAACTGAATTTTATTTTTTAAAACATAAAGAAAAACGATTTATAGCTGGGCAAACAAAGATTCCTTATGCAGGTCGGGTGTTTGATGAGAAAGAAATTATCAATGGGATTGATTCAATTTTAGATTTCTGGCTTACTTTAGGGGAATATGGAGAAAAATTTGAGGAGAAGTTAAAAAATTATTTAGGAGTTAATAACGTTATTTTAGTCAATTCTGGTTCTTCTGCAAATTTAATAGCAATATCTGCCCTATTATCAAATGAGCTGGAAACTCCACTTAAACCGGAAGATGAAGTCATTACGCCAGCTGTGACTTTTCCTAGCACCGTAGCTCCGTTAGTGTTGAATCGCCTCACCCCTGTTTTTTTGGATTGTGAAATCAACACCTATAATTTGGATTGTTCTAAATTGGAAGAATCACTTTCAAAAAAAGTTAAAGCCATATTTATACCGCATACCTTAGGAAACTTTTGTAATATGGATATCCTATTAGAATTTGTCAAGAAACACAAACTTGCATTAATTGAAGATTCATGCGATGCTTTAGGTTCAAAATGGAAAGGAGAATATGCAGGAACTTTAGGTTCAATGGGCACTATCAGTTTTTATCCTGCTCATCATATTACCATGGGAGAAGGCGGAGCTATTACAACCAACAACGGCCGATTGGCTAAGATTTTACGTTCACTCAGAGACTGGGGCAGGGATTGTTGGTGTAAAACAGGCGTATCCAACACTTGTCAAAAAAGGTTTGGTTGGCAATTAGGAGATTTACCTCTTGGTTATGACCACAAATATATATACTCTCATATTGGATATAATTTAAAACCAACTGATATTCAGGCTGCGATTGGCTTTGCTCAATTGGATAAACTACCTATTTTTATTATTAAAAGAAAGGAAAATTTTTCTAAGTTGTATCAAATTTTTTCATCTTGGCCTGATTTTTTTATTCTTCCCCAATGGCATAAAAATGCCGAACCCTCTTGGTTTTGTTTTCCTATTACAGTAAAACAAAACCCATATTTTTCAAGAAGGGATCTCGTCCAATGGTTAGAAAATAATAAAATTGAAACCCGTCTCCTTTTTGGGGGTAATATCTTAAGACAACCTGCTTACAAAAATATTTCACATCGGGTTGTTGGCCATCTGAATAATTCTGACTTAATTATGAATCAAACATTTTTTCTTGGTGTTTATCCTGGCATTTCTAATGAAATGATTGATTATATTCAAGAAAAAACATCACAATTTATTAAAAAGGCTGTGATCTCTAAAAAATATTCCTAATAAAATTCCACATTTATGAATAACAAACCGCCCATAAAATTATCCATCATTATTCCTGTATATAATGAAAAAAATACTATTTCTGTCGTGTTGGAAAAAGTAAAAAACATAGATATTCCCAAAGAAATCATCGTCGTGGACAATTGTTCAACTGATGGAACAAAAGAATTATTGAAGCAAATAGAAGGTATAGACCAACTTATTCTTCAACCAACGAATTTAGGCAAAGGGAATTCTATTCGAACCGCAATCCCTCATGTAAAAGGAGAATTTACCATTATTCAAGATGCGGATTTAGAATATAATCCAGACTCCTTTTATTCTCTATTAAATGAAGCAGAATCAGGTGCGTTTGATGTGGTTTATGGTTCTCGACTTAGAGGGGGGGTTATCAGAACACGATATGTGAGTTATTATTTTGGTGTACAGGTCTTAACTTTTCTAATTAATAAATTTTTTAATGCAAATTTGACAGATGCGGCTACAACCTATAAGTTAATTCGTACCCATGTTTTAAAGAGTTTAAATCTGAGATGTCACGGTTTTGATCTTGACTTTGAGTTAACAAACCAAATACTTAAAAAAGGTATAAAGATTGCGGAGATCACTATCCCCTATACTCCGCGTTCATTTAAAGATGGAAAAAAAATTAGAGCATGGGATGGTTTAAAAGCTCTAAAAATTATTTTTAAAAATTTTTTATTCGATTAATAATTCTAAATAGCGCTGCACAATTTTTTAAGATATTAAAAACATAGCTTAATGAATCCTAAATTTAAAAATTGTATTGTAACCTTAATTCGAGGCCCTTTAGTTGCGCCACTGGGGAGTCTCAATAATGAACCCACCCCAGCTTTAGGTTTAGCTTTTCTTGCAGGGACTCTAAAAGAAGCTGGATTTGATGTTCGTGGCATTGATGCAACCGCAGAGAATATCAATCAAATCAAGCCAATTGCAAATACCAAACTACAATATAATGGACTTGGCATCGAAGAAATTATAGATAAAATTTGTCCTTCTACAAAAGTTATTGCGATTTCAGCAATGTTTTCACATGAATGGACCTTCATCAAAAAACTCATCACAAGTATTAAAAATGCTTTTCCTAATATCCCAATCATCGCAGGAGGAGAACACTCAACAGCTTTATCAGAGTACAGTTTAAGAGATTGCCCATCCTTAGATTATATTGGAATAGGTGAAGGGGAAGAAATAATATTAGAATTTTGCACTAAAATTGCAACAGACCAAACTATCAGTGATGTCAATGGTCTTATTTATCTAAAGAACGGAGACCTAGTTAAAAATCCTCTAAAAAATCGAATCAAAGATATAGATAACATTCCATGGCCAGATTGGGAAATTATACCCATTAAACCCTACTTAAACAATTCAATAAGTTTTGGCGCAAGCTTTGGCAGGAACATGCCTATTATGGCTTCTCGTGGTTGTCCATACCAATGTACTTTTTGTTCAAATCCTACGATGTGGACAACTCGATATAATATTCGTTCACCAGACAAGGTTATAGAAGAAATAAAATATTATAAAGAAAAGTATGATATTACTGGTTTACAATTTTATGATTTGACAGCTATTATAAAAAAAGAATGGACTATGGAATTCTGTCAAAAATTATTAGATGAGAAAATAAACTTGGAGTGGAGTTTGCCTTCTGGAACGAGGAGCGAAGCCCTAGATGATGAGTCTCTTGCCATGCTTGCAAAAACTAATTGTAGATATCTTGTCTATGCGCCAGAAAGCGGATCTCCAGAAACCCTAAAACTTATTAAGAAGAAAATTTCTTTGACCAAAATGAAAGCGTCAATTCATTCGGCCATAAACAATGGCATTATTGTACGAACAAATCTTATCATAGGATTTCCACATGAAACTAGAAAGAATATCTGGCAAACTTTAAAAACACAATTCCAATTCGCTTTAATGGGAGTAGATGAGGCCCCTCTTTATCCCTTTCAGCCTTATCCAGGAACTGAACTCTTTGATTATCTTTTAAATAAAGGGAAATTAAAAGTAAACGATTCCTATTTTGAAATTCTTTCAACTCTCTCCACAGGCAAGTTTTCTATGCCAGATGACTCTTTCTGTGAAAATGTAGGTAAACGTGAACTGCATTTTTATCGCATTCTAGGTTTTTTCTCATTCTATTTTCTTTCATATGTTCTTTTTCCAAAACGAATTTTACGTACTATTTTAAATTTATTTTTTACTAACAAATCCAGCACCGTCTTTGAGCAAAGGTTAAAAGATAAATTACGCAGATTTAAACCTATATTTTGATCAAATTTTTCACTTATAAATCACTTCTAAAATCCCCCATTATGGAACCTTATAATATAAATAAATCAATTTTTAAATTAGATAAATTTATGACTAAAAATATTTTTATAAAAATTTGTTTCATCTGTACTTTCTTTTTAAGCGCAACTGTTTATTTTTCTAATTTAGGTCATGGAACTCCTAGTTTACAAAAACATCTTCTTATTTTTAGATCATTGAAAGAACTTAAATTATGGATTCCTAAAATAATTGAGCTTAGAAATCAATATTATAAAGGTATGGGGGATCTTTTAAATCCCAATAAACCATTTAAAGAAACGTATGATAAACTTTTTCTTTCTCATACAACTGTTCTTCCTTTTAATGAGTTGCCACAAACTCTAATCTTGGATAGAATTCGAGGTTATTTAATTGGTGTTATGAATTCTGATGAGCAAAATACTATGAAAGCCATAGGCCAACTAAACCCTCTAAAATTACAATTCAATCCCGGAGTGAATAGTTTTTATGGTGGTTTTTATTATTATAGTTGTGGCGGCACTTTGATTTTTGCTAAATTTATAGGTTATATCAGCTTAAAAAGCAACATTGATTTTTATTTTCTTCATCCTGAGGAAACTCGCAGAATGTATATCCTTATTCGTTCCATAGGTGTTATTTCTACACTATTGACAGGTTGTCTTCTCTTTTTTTGGATAGGAAATTTAAATGATTATAAAAATGGGCTTCTATCTTTCCTATTTTTTATTTTTACACCTGGGTTAGTTCCCTATAGTCATTTTGCAAAAGCGCATACTTATGGAATGTTTCTAACGTTTTTGGGGTTCTATTTTGCGTGGAAAACAATAGAGAATCCATCAAAAAAGAACTATTTATTAAGCGGCTTATTTCTAGGATGTTCCGCGGGAAGCATTATCACCAATCTTACAGTTGGGTCTGTCTTATTTTTTGTGGAGTTTGGAAGAAATAATTGGAAGTTTAAGCCAATATTTTTAAATAAAAAATTTTGGATGAGTTGTATTATTTTTTTAGGAGCATATCTTATCACAAATTATTATATTTTTACCGATTTTGCGGGATTCCAACGTTTTCTATTAACCATAAAGGAATATTTGCAAGGGTATGATGAATCCTATGGAGAATTTCGATTCTCACAATCCATGCAATTTTTAAAAGACATGTTTACCAGCCAAATTCACTGGTCTATTTTTCCATTTCTAGTGACAGGCTGTATTGCAAGCGCAATTAGCGATAAATTATTTTTTAAAATTTGTTTCCATATCTTTGTTTTCCTTTTACTAATGAATATTCTTTTTACCAGACATCCGGGTGTTAACATGAGAATAATGCCATTGGTTGCCATTTTATCTACATTTGGCTGTACCAGACTTCTAAAATGTAATTTTAAGCTGTTTAAGGGTGTTATATATTTTTATATTTTTTTTACCATCTCAATTTCTTTTTTAAAAAGTTATTTTTATTCAACATTCAATCAAGAACCAGATCATTTTTTTTCAGCTGGACAATGGACCAATTCACGAATACCCAAGGGGGAAACAATAGGAGTTATGGGGGGGATATTATCCCAAGTCCTATTCCCTCCAATTTATTTCTTAGACTACAAACTTATTTCCATTCCACTATCTTTAACACAACTATCTTTTACCAAAGAGAATCTTCCCAATTATGTGATTTCTAGATCAATAGATCATCCTATCCTCCAAAAATATTATGAAATAGCCCAAAGTTGGGTTCAGCCAAACGAATTTTTAGGAATCCCTTTTGAAACCAAAGGGATTTTTAGCGGTCATGTTGATTTATTTATTTTGAAAAAAAAAGAATGAAAAATTTCTACTTATTTTTGATATATAATCATACCAAATGATTCTTTCCATTGTCGTTCCTGCATACAACGAAGAACAAGCGATCGAAGATACCATACAAGATTTATTGAAGGCTGAGAAAATAATTTTTCTTCAATGCCCAGAAATTAAGTTGGTAGAGGTATGGATAGTAGATGATGGTTCACAAGATAAGACGGCAGAAATAGTCAAGAGACATCAGGAAGTACATTTGATCTCCTATAAAAAAAATCTTGGGTATGGAGCGGCATTGAAGAATGGGTTTGATCATGCCAGTGGCGATTTACTTGCGTTCATGGATGCTGATCGCACACTGGACGCTTCTGCATTTGCCACTCTTTGCAGAACTTTGTTAGATCGCAGCGCAGATATCGTGGTAGGAAATAGGCTACATATTAACAGCCAGATGCCGATTGTTCGCAAGCTCGGGAATATTTTATTTGCGGCGATGGTCAGACTTTTGGCTGGAGTACAGGTGGGGGATGTAGCCAGTGGCATGAGAGTATTCCGTCGTGAAATTTTTCCTCATTTGGTTCCACTTCCAAATAATCTAAGTTTTACTCCTGCCATGAGTACTCGAGCGACTATGGAAAATCTCTATATGGTAGAGGAGCGGGTACCCTACTTATCCAGAGTTGGGAAGTCCAAGTTGAGCATTATCAAAGATGGATATATTTTTAGCACTATTATTCTTCAAATCGCATTCTCCTATCAGCCAGCGAAATTTTTTGTCTATTTTGGATGTGTGCTTCTTCTTGTGTCTCTGGGCTATTTGCTTCCCACTCTCGCTCACTATTTTTATCTGCGTAGTATACCGGACTACTACATTTATCGTCTTCTGACTATATTGGTCTGCGGAGTTGTAGGAGTGCATCTATGTCTACTTGGGCTTTTTGCTCAACAAATGGTAGATAATCAAAACAATAATAAACCGCGCCGCTGGTACAATCTACTTTATGATTGGATGGGAGAACGATTTTTGTTCAACACCGGTTTTTTCCTGATGTTAACTGGATTCGGGCTAAATTTCAAAGGGATACTGCATTACTTAAAAACTCTAACTGTAGAAGAACACTGGTCATATCCCCTTGCAGGCGCTGGATTCATGTTGTTGGGTTCTAATCTGATCTCTTTTGGCGTTGTGAGAAAAGTTATAACTCTTTTTCAAGAACGCTTAGGAGCTTCTAGAAAAATAACTAAGGACCATCAATGAACCTTATTTTTTCAGAAACTTCCGGAAAACTGTGTTTAATTTTATTCATAGCTATAATTTTGCGTTTCATTTTTTTTACCAACATCTTACATAACCCTGAAAGAATGATGTATGGTGACTCTAAAGAATATCATCAGCTGGCTCTCAATCTATTAAATAGGCATGAGTTCGGCTCCAGAGAAAATGGTTCATTTATGCCCGATGCGGAGCGGCAAATTCTCTATCCTCTTTTTGTTGCGGGCATTTATCTTTTTTCTGGACATCGCCCGGAAGTCATCGCATTCTTTCAAAACCTGATAGATGTACTCTCTGTGTTTCTGATCTTTTGTATAGGACAAATGCTTGCTGGAAGGTCAGTTGCGCTGGTCTCTTCAACGCTTTATGCTATGAACCCTATTCCCCTGCTCCAGAATCAATTCCTACTAACTGAAACATTATTTATTTTTCTTATTTTGGTGGGTTTATTTGGATTATTTTATTCTATGCAACGTCATTGGATTTGGATATTTATCAGTTCGATTGCGTGGGGATTAGCCACATATATTCGGCATGCTGGAATGTTTATGGTTGTCTATTTAGGGATATTCACGGTGGCATTGCAGTGGCAAACTGGAAAGATACAAGCATTTGCTCGATGTGCTGCCACTTGTGGACTGTTTCTCTTACTTTTGCTTCCATGGTATGTTCGCAATTATACCCTGTTCAATAAAATATTTTTTTCAACTAGTAGTAAAAAAACGTTCGTGATTTATCATGTCGGACATACCTTGTCCCGAGTTAATAATGTCCCTCCTAGGGAAGTTCTTCAGGATTTTTTTAATCAAACTTTGTCGAAACAGGGCGAATCGGAATTGTCCCGACTAAAGAGCAACACAAAATATTGGAGCAACTGGTGGAACCAAAACCCTTACCTCACAGAGATATTTTATCAGGAAGGTGTTCAGAAGTTGTCAAAGTATCCTAAAGTATATCTTTTTGGTTTAATTCAGAACGTCTTGAGACTTTCCTTATTTCCATCGAGCTCTAAGAATGAAAACATCACATTTTTTTTGGGCCTAGAGCCAATCCCTATTCATCCACTTCGTAAGGAATTAAAACAGTTTTTGTCTGAGGGGAATTGGATAGGAGCGATTCGCCATTTTTTGGAAATGCGTATTGGTCCCCTATCCCTTCTTGGACAGATATTGTGGTTATGGCTCTTTTTATTTGAGGGACCTGTTCTGATATTAGGATTGCTTACTCTCTTCAGCGTTTTTTATTACAAAAAATCTTTTTTTCTAAAACTTTTTTGTTCGCTGTCGTTTCTTACCGTTTTCTATTTTTTTGCCTCGCCAGGTTTGGATTTTGAACTGCGTTATAGGTTTCCAGTTGAACCGTTGCTCTGCTTATGTGCAGCTATTTTCTTATGCGATTTCAATCAATCTAAGACTTGCCGAACTCATACATTTTCAGAGTAAATCATTGTCAGTAAAAAAATTTTTATTGTCAGTGGAAAGTGATACAATATTTTTTTAGGATGATACACGAATGAAACTTAAAAAACAAATTTTTATTGGAAAAAATAAACGATTTGATAAAAATATTAAACTAGGTATTGCTCCTAGCAGACAGATTTCCAATCTAAAGCTAATTCTGGGTCGGGATGCTTATTTGCGTTCAGGCACCACCATCTATCTTGGCACTTGTATCGGAGACTATCTTCAAACAGGTCATAATGCTCTTATACGGGAAGAAAATAATATCGGTGATCATTTTTCTCTTTGGAGCAATTCAGTTATTGATTATGGATGTAGTATTGGGAATAATGTTAAAATTCACTGTAATTGCTATATTGCTCAGTTTACTATCATTGAAGATAACGTTTTTATAGCTCCAGGAGTGATCATAGCTAATGATTTGCATCCGGGTTCTCCCAATGCTTTTGCCTGTATGAAAGGTCCAACTATTAAACAAGGAGCTTTGATTGGAGGCAATGTTACACTATTGCCTCATATTACCATTGGGGAATACTCTTTGATTGGAGCAGGCAGCGTGGTAACCAAAGACATTCCAGCATATTCTCTGGCTTATGGAAATCCTGCGCGAGTTATAAAAAAAATCACAGATATTCGATGCAAAATCAAACACCACATGCCATATAAATTTTTACTAGATGAGCTTGTCAAAAAAGGAAAAGATAATGATTAAACTTGCCATTGTTGGATTAGGTCATTGGGGTCCTAATTACTTAAGAATTTTTTCACAAATAAATGATTGTAAAATTGTTGCGTGTGTGGACTGCGATGAAAGCAGGCTGGAAAACTTTAAAAAAATCTATCCATATGTAAAATTCTATCGTGATGTTAACGAACTATATAAAAACGAAAAAACGGATGCGATGATTATTGCAACTCCCACCTCTTCCCATTTTTCAATGGCGCTTCAGGCTCTTCAAAATTCCAAACACATTTTAATTGAGAAACCTCTTGCTCTAAGTATTTCCGAATGTATGCAATTGACTCAATTGGCCAAAGAAAAAAACAAAATTTTAATGGTTGGACATACCTTCCTCTATAATGACGCTGTAATTTGGCTAAAAAAATACATCCAGAATGGACAAGCGGGTAGGATCTACTATATTTATGCTACTCGTACTAATCTTGGTCCCATTCGTCAAGATGTTAATTCATTAATTGATTTATCACCGCATGACATATCAATTTTCCTCTACCTTTTGGATAAAAAACCAAAAGCCGTTTCGGCTCACGGGGCATCCTTTTTGAACAATCAAAGAGAGGATGTCGCTTTCTTAACCCTTTATTTCGATGAAGGAATTGTTGGTCATATCCATGTTTCATGGTTAGATCCCAGAAAAGTTAGACAGATTACGGTGATCGGGGATAAAAAAATGATTCTTTTTGATGATATCAATCCTTTTGAACCAATAAGAATTTACGATAAAAGTGTTAAGCAGCAAAAAGAATATTCTGATTACAGTGAATTTAAAACTATCTTATACGAAGGAGACGTTGTGATTCCTAAGATATATCTTTCAGAACCTTTGAAAAATCAGTGTAAGGAATTTTTGGCATCTATCCATAAACCCACAACCCCTCTAAGCGATGGAAATTTCGGGACTGAGGTATCAAATGTTCTGATCGGAGCAATGAAATCGCTCAATCAAAAAGGTACGATTGTTTCCCTCAGTTAATTTTTAACCCTCTTGAAAATACAAACCCTTACTATTGCAATCCCAGCTTACAACGAAGAGTCAACATTGGAGGACGTTGTACAAACTATCATCCACACATTAGATCAATTAGATATCCAATATGAAATTATTGTAGTCAATGATGGAAGTCAGGATAGAACCGGTTTGGTTTTAGATTCCTTGGCCAAGAAATATCCACTGGTAAAAGCAATTCACCATACACATAATAAAATGATCGGCGCGGCTTTCTTATCTGCTCTTCACCATTCACAAGGTTCTCATATTATGTTGATTCCTGTAGATAATCCACTAAGTAGTAATATATTTCTTCAATTTATTGAATCAGCAAAAGATACCGATGTTGTGGTTGGGTATCGCCTTCAAAGATTAGGTTATCAGTCATGGATGACCCTCCTTTCTAGAATTTATTGGTTATTTTGCGTTCTTATGTTTCAAGTAAAATTAAAGGACATCACTTGGATTTGCATGTACGATCGATTAAAAATAGAGGATCTGTCTCTAATATCTTATGGCATTGCAATCTTTCCTGAAATATTAGTTAAAGCTAAAAAGCGCGGTCTAAAAATTGTGGAGATAGAATGTCCCATGATAGCTCGCAGAGTAGGAAAAGCAACCGTTAGTAAAATTTCAAGAATTCTCCATCTCTTTTTTGAAACACTTTATCTATGGGGGCATCTGCATTTTGGAAAATGGCAAATAAAATAGTATTGGGGAGTATATTAATAACAGGATTGATTCTCCGTCTTTCTGGATTGTGGTATGGTCTGCCAAGTAAAAATAGAGCATTAACTACCTATCATCCAGATGAACCGATATCTTACTATAGTTTAGAAAGAATGAAACCTTCAAAACTTAACTTTCACCCTGGCGATGGATTTTTTTGGGGAAGCATGCATTTATACTCGTTAGGCTTTTGTTTACAGATGGCTAAAATTTTGAACGTTATCCAGATTCCATCGCGTCAATATTTAATAAACCATATTGAAATGGCTGATAGGCTGTATGTCATAGGTAGATTGTTATCTATTATTTTTGGAATGGCTACAGTCTTTCTGGTTTATATTTTATGTAACAAATTTTGGGATCATACAGTTGCCTTGACATCATCCTTCCTTTTAGCGCTATGTCCTGCTCACATATTTAATTCTTTCGTGGTGCGGCCCGATGTGATGATGGTCTTTTTCGGTATGGGTGTTCTCTATTATTCTTATATGATTTTAGAATATGGTCTAAAAAAATTCTATATACTGGCTGGTTTGCTATCAGGGTTCGCCGCTGCAACCAAGTATAATGGTGGTGCTTTTGTTCTCTGCGCGTTGATTGCTCATTTCCTTATGCGTCCAACTGATCCTAAATTTTTGTGGATCATTTTTTTCTCTATCATTGGATTTTTGGTGGGTTGCCCTTATGCTCTGATTGATTTTAAAACTTTTATAAATTATTTAGCTTTAAGCGGTTCATTATCAAAAGATGTTTCTTCAACTATTACTTATGGTCCAGGGTGGAAAAGTTACATAACAATATATCTCCCTCATGCTTTAGGGTGTATAATTTTACTGTTAGGAATTGCTGGGTTTCTCTTAATAACTTTTAGATTATATCGTCACAGAGATGGAAGTCTTCAAGATGAAAGACTTAAAAATTCTCATCTTCTTTTTTTGATTTCAACTCTTATTATTTATCTTGTATCTTGTTGGCCAGGCCATCAGATGGTATGGTATACATTACCTGTAGTACCCTTTTTCATTATTTCCGCTTCATACTTTCTTAAAATAAGTTGGGAGTGGTTAAAAAAATATAAATTGGGTTGGCTATGGATATTTATTTTTATTGCAATTTTAATTTATAATGGTGCATACTCATTTGCTCATTTAAATTTATATATTCAAAAAAATACGCGAGAACTGGCTTCTGAATGGATTGATAAAAATATCCCTCAAGGTAAAATTATTGGAATTGCGCGAAGTTATTTTTGGACCCCGGGGATATTAAGACAATACCATCCTCCCTATCAACTGATTGAGGGTGGAAATTCCCAGTCTTTACTAGATGATGCTATTTTGGGGTTAGAAAGGGTTTCGAAACAAATCAACTATATAGTGATAACCGAATATGAGTATAGAACCTATTTGCATCCTCTATTTTCTTCAAAGTATCCTGAACAGGTGAGGGTCATTCAGACCATCATGAATAAAGATTTCATAGAAATTGCGAGATTTGATAAAGAGGCTAAATTTCTGTGGTTCAAATTCCAAAAAGGAGATTTTCCTCCTTATGATTGGATTATGCCAAATCCAACGATTAGGATTTTTAAAACAAAAAGGGAGTATAAGATATGATTCCAAAAAAAGTTCTTATTACTGGCGGAGGCGGTTTCATTGGATCCAATGCAGCTGAACACTATCTCCGTAAAGGAACGGAAGTAATCATTATTGATAATCTTTCCAGAAAGGGAAGCGATACTAATTTAAAATGGTTGAAAACAACAGGGTCGAATTTTAAATTTCAAAATATTGATATTAGAGATCATAAAAGATTAGGAGAATTCTTTAAAAAACACAGTGATATTGATACTATTTTACATTTCGCTGGCCAAGTAGCAGTTACTTCATCTCTTGTTGATCCGCGTTACGACTTCGAAACAAACGCATTGGGAACATTTAATATTTTGGAAGGAATGCGGAACTATTGCGCAGATGCTGTTCTTCTGTACGCCTCCACTAATAAAGTCTATGGCAGTCTGGAACAACTCCAGATAAAAGAAGGTAAGGATAATTATCAGCTTATAAAATATAAAAAAGGGATAACTGAGACTTTTGCTCTTGATTTTCATTCTCCCTATGGATGTTCAAAAGGAGCTGCGGATTCATATATTAAGGACTATAGCCGTGTCTATAATTTAAAAGGTATTGTTTTTAGACAGTCCTGTATTTACGGAGAACACCAATTAGGAATAGAAGACCAGGGGTGGATTGCCCATTTTATTATTCGGGCAATTTTAAACAGACCAATCACGATTTATGGAGATGGAAAACAGGTCCGCGATGTGCTTTATATTAAGGATTTGTTAGAAGCATATGATAAAGCCATTGAAAAAAGCAATAAAATTGGGGGGGATGTATTTAATGTAGGTGGGGGTGTTCAAAATCAGATTTCTATTCTTCAATTTATTCATTTTTTAGAAGATGAGCTGGATAAAAAATTCGATATCAAATTTAAAGATGTTCGAGCAGGGGATCAAAAAATATTCATTTCAAATAATGGTAAAATCAAAAATAGCTTAGGCTGGAGTCCTCAAACCAAATGGAAAATAGGGGTTCGAAAGCTGATTAAATGGGTAAAAGAAAATCAAGAACTGTTCGAAAATTTTTAACCTTTACTTTATATCTCCATTGGATGTATAATAAAATAATAAATTACCTTATTTCAAATTGTATGTTAATGCTCTAAAAGGAGATCTTTTTGGATGTACATTTTATTCATTTGTCCACCATGGATTAAAAAAAGTGGAAATATCTGGAAAAATATAACAGCAGTAATGCCTCCTTTAGGAATGGCAACCATTGCTGCTTGCCTTGAAAAAGAAGGACATTCAGTAAAAATTTTGGATACTTTAGCAATGAGAATTGCAATGGACGATCTGAAAAATTATTTACAGACCTATTATAAAGAAGAACCCGACTTTATTGGCCTTACAGGAACCACCGTAACAATTTCCTTTACTTATCAAACCGCTCAAATCTGTAGAGAACTTTATCCAAAAACAAAAATTATACTGGGGGGTGTTCATGCAAGCGAGAAACCGCATGAAGCTATCAATCATAACTCTGTTGACTATGTAGTTCGCGGGGAAGGAGAATTTACATTTTTAGATATAATCCAAGGGAAAGAACTAGGACAAATTAAAGGCTTGACTTACAGAGAGAACGGAAAAATTATTGATAATCCTGATCGTGAACTTATTCCTAATCTTGATATTTTACCAACTCCAGCCTATCATCTTCTACCAATTAAACGTTACTATCCCACTGCTGGAACTAACAAAAAAATGCCAGCCATTTCTGTAATAACATCCCGAGGCTGCCCAGGGAAATGCACGTTCTGCTATCAGCCTTATGGTTCCTTGCAACGACAAAGATCTCCTAAAAAAATTTACGAAGAAATTGAGTATCTTGTCAATAATTTCGGTATTAAAGAAATTTGTTTCTATGATGATAATTTTACTACTCAAAAACCACGAATACGTGAACTATGTCAAATGATGATCGACAAAGGTATGAATAAACGCATTGTTTGGAGTTGTTTTTCTAGAGTAGATTGGGCAGATATCTCACTTTTAAAAATAATGAAGCAAGCAGGATGCCATCAAATTATGTACGGGATTGAAAGCGGCGACCAAAATATTTTAGACAACATTAAAAAACAAGTTACACTGGATAAAATCCGCAAATCAATCCAGTGGACTAAAGAAGCTAAAATTGATGTAAGAGCAACATTTATGTTTGGCAATCCTGGAGAAACTGAGCAATCTATGAAAAAAACCATAGACTTTGCTATAGAAATAGATCCTGAATTTGTTGTGTTTAATGTAGCATCCCCTAATCCTGGCACAGAAATGTATGAATGGGCTGTTAAAAATGATATGTTAAAATCCGAAAAATGGGAGGAATACGATCTTACAACTCCAACCCTCAAACTACCTACAGTAAGTAATGAAAAAATTAAAGAATATTATAGATTAGGATATCGACGATTCTATTTACGACCCTCTTATATGTTAAAAAAACTGCTGCGGGTTAGGAACTTAAGCGATATTCAAAATATACTCAGGGGATTTAAAGGGGTTATAAATGTTGTTCATACAAACTCAATTCTAACTCCCCGACAAAATGTTTCGGATGTTGCTCTTACCAGTGAAGCTCAAAGCATTACTTGATCGTTTTTCTTTGATATCTTTCTCAACAATTACTATCCTTCAAACACCAATAAAATTCATTTAACTTTAAACTTTATATAAAAATTATTATAATAATTTGTTGATATGATTCTACCTAAGAAAGAACACCTCGAACCCTTCCCTGACGATATTGAAGATCCGGTTCCATTCTACTATATCCCTTTAATTCGAAATTTCTATTTGAAGAGATTCGAAATGGCTTTGGATTTTCTGGGGGAATGTGTCCCAGAAACTATTTTAGATTTAGGGTGTGGCAGTGGCATTGTCTTCCCTGAGTTGCAAAAACGGTGTAAAACAGTCATAGCAACAGACCTTACCATGGATTACGCCCGTTTATCCCGGTTAGTTCGATTAGAAAATCTATCCGTTGGAATCTTTCAGAGTAATGCTTTGAAAGTGCCCTTATGCAATAATAGTGTTGATCGGGTGATTTCAATCAGTTTGTTGGAACATGTGCCCGGAGTATTCAATGCTGTTCATGAAATTCATCGCATTCTTAAAAATGATGGGATTGCAATTATTGGGGTTCCGGTGCAAAGATTGCTCTTGATCACTTTCTTTTTATTAGCGCGCATCGATTACAAAAAATATCATGTAACGGATTATACTGAGGTTATGGATGCGGCATCTAAATTATTTCGCAAAGTTGAAATTAAATATTTTCCTTTCTATCTCCCTAAAAAGCAATCCTTATATGTTGTATTAAAATGTTATAAATGAAACAAGGTATAAGGGTTTACTTATATCTCTTCATTATTATTTCATTTCATTTACTGATTAGTTCATGGAGGTTTAGCTTCAGCCCTTTTGGTTCGCATGTGGATGGATTTTGGTATCACAAAATTGCAAGAAACTTCGCGGAAGGAAAAGGTTTTGTAGAAAGTAGTGTCCTATATTTCAATCCCGAACCGAGTTCTATTGTGCATCCAGTAAGTGCTATGTGGAATCCACTCAGCTATGTTCTATTAGGGAATTCTTATAAAATTCTAGGTATTTCAACATTGACTGCCAGAATTCCAGCCTTAATTTTTGATGGCATCATAGCAGTACTTATTTTTTGGTTTTGTGTAAAAATCTATCAAGATTTAGAGATATCTCTTTTATCGTCCTTGATATTTTCTACCCACAAATTTGTTCTTGCATCAAGAAGCATTGGAGGGGCTCCAGAAAGTTTTCATCTGTTCTTTGTAACTCTTTTCTGCTTATCCTTAGGGATTGCATGGACAAAATCTAGCTTCTTTTATTACTCATCTTTTTTTGCCGGACTAGCATATCTTACCCGCAATGAGAGTTTGTGGAGTATTTTGGTCATTATTCTAATTTTCATGCTAAAAAGACGGGCCAGTGAAATAGACACTGAAAAACCATCATGGAGAATCCTTGCACTATCAATTACGGTTTTCCTATTAGTTATGATGCCATGGGAAATACGTAATTGGATTGTTTATGGATCACAAGCTAATCAAGCAAAATATAGTCTTTTGTTTGCGCGTGAATACTACGATATTTGGAGTTCTGGTAAGAACCCCGAAGGTTTATGGTGGTTTATTCAAGAATATTTTGCTCTTGGTTTTAAACAAATATTCATACAAAAATTCCAATCTCTTTACTATAAATTAGATACCTGTATGCAATTTTTAACTTGGCCGCTTGTTCTATTCTTATTCGTAGGAATAGCAAAAAATTTTAAAGAAAAAAAGTACTGGCCTGCTTATGCATATTTTTCGATCACTTATATCTCTATGGGATTATTGAATTCACTGGGTCAAGGAGGTGGATGGCATGCGCCTGGAGCACTGTTAGCTTTTATTATTCCCATAGTTGTTTCCGGCTGTTATTATTTTGGTGAATTAGTCGCACAAAGAAAAAGAACTGTAAAAATTATTGGACTATTACTAAGTATTTTTATTTTCCTTTACCACCTTGGAGACAATTATAAACAATATAGAATTCTACAAAAAAATAACTTTAAAATTGGCAGTGAATCTTATAGCCTTGAAATAGAAAAATACCTGCGGTCTTCAACTAAAAATAATAAAAATTTGACGCCTCAACAGGACAATTTAACTGTCATGACACATCAACCAGTAATTTTAAATTTTTACACTAATATCCCTGCAGTGCAAATACCCACCAACGACTCTCTAGAAGAAGTTATGAGGGTTGCAAAAAAATATCATTGCAATTATCTAATACTAACAGGCATCCTACCATCAATCTTTGCAAAACTATATATGGAGCAGGAAAAAATTGAAGGACTTAAACTTGTTTTTGAAAAAACAATTCCAAACATAGGAATTGAAGGTTCTGGGGATCGTATTAAGATATATAAGATTGAACTATGAACGTATCCATTGTAATTCCCGCAAAAAATGAAGCCACAACAATAGGAACATTGTTGGAAGCACTTCAGCAAGTTACAAAAAATATAAAACAGCATGAATTTGAGATTATTGTGGTTGACGATCATTCAAATGATAAAACAGTTGAAATCGCTAAAAACTATGGTATAAAAATTATCACAAATCAAAGACGTTCTGGAAAAGGAAATGCTCTAAGGACTGGGTTTGAAATTTCAAAAGGTGAAATCATCTTGATGTTGGATGCGGATGGCTCCCATAAAGCTAATGAGATTCCTTCCTTTTTAAAACCATTTGAAGAACCTAAAGTTGGTTTGGTGGTTGGTTCACGCGCTACTGGCGGCAGTGAAGAATATACAACGATCCGCACCATTGGCAATGTGGGATTAAGTTTTCTTACTAGAATTGCGTTTGGCATAGAATTAACCGATGTATTGAATGGCTATAAAGCTTTTAAAAAAGAAGTATTTACGGATTTCCATTATACATCGGAAGAATTTGAAATTGAAATTGAATTGGTAGGAAAAACCTTACGCCATGGTTATAAAATTGCTGAATTTCCATCACATGAATTGCATCGAGCGGGTGGAGAAGCTAAGTCCAGAGTAGTGCGTCATGGTTTTAGATTTTTATGGAGGATTATTGTTGAAGGTTTCTTTGTCCGCTTTGCTACACACAAACATAAAATCTTTTCAATCCATTGTAAACTCTGCCATTATCCCCGCATGAATCTTTTATTCAAAAAGAATGGTTATGATATCGTTGATTGCCCTAAGTGTGAATTAGCTTTTGTCGCAGAAATGCCAACTGAGCATGATCTAAGCGGGCACTACGATGAAAACTATTTTGAAGGGGATGTTTCAAAATTTGGATATGCGGATTATGAGAAAGAAAAAAAATGTCGCATGATAACTTATGCGGCAAAAAAAAGAGAAATTGAGCAGTTAGTGCGTTCAGGAAGTTTATTGGATGTTGGCTGTGCGGATGGATCTTTTCTTGAATTATTTGACTCGTCATGGAAATGTGAGGGGGTTGAAATTTCTGAATCCATGGTTCAGCAAATCAGTGAAGAAAAACGTAAAAATATTTTTTGCGGGGACCTAATGAAATTAAATGGAAAGGAAAGAATATATGATGTCATAACGATGTGGGATTTAATTGATCATGTTCCTTTACCTCTTCAGGTTATAAAAAAAGCGAACGCTTTATTAAAACCTGACGGATTTCTTTTCTTAAATGTTGGGGATCGAAATAGTCTATTTGCAAAACTTAACCGTAAAAGATGGTATATCTTTATTCCTCCTACCCATCTCTATTACTACAATAAAAAATCCATTATTAAACTTTTAGTGGAAGGCGATTTCAAAATTATTAAAATTAGCTATCCGGGAAAATACGTTACCTTAGGGCTATGCTTCTGGCGCTTAAGATACATCATCCCCTGCTCTCTCATAAATCTACTAAGCAGCTGGGTTAACAAAAGTTTCTTATCTAACATAAAAATATATATTAACTTCTTTGACATCATGACTATAGCTGCTGTTAAGCCTAAGTAAATAAATGTTTTACATTGCTGCCATCCAGTTTTTATGAGGATTTTATTTCTTTCCCATACTTTCCCTCTTCCAATAGATGACGGGGTCCGGCTCCAGTGCTACTATCTACTTAAAGAACTTGCAAAGTCTCATTCTATTTATCTCCTTTGTTTGAACGATAGTGCAGTTTCCAATGATGCCAAAGAAAAAATAAGGAGTTTGGGAATCAGACTAGTGGATGTTATTGAGCACCCCGTGCCCCGCAGTTTTTGGCAACGCCTTGCCAATAGTTTATTTGACCCTGTTCCTTTCTGTGTAAGACAATTTGAATCAAAATTGTTAAGGAAAACTCTAAAAAACTTCCTGTCCAACACGCCCATTGATGTTGTTCATGTTAATTATTTATCTATGTCTATTTATCGTGACGAATTTCCTTTGATCCCTTCTATTTTTTTCCCACTGGATGCAGTCTCTATGATGTTCGAGAGAAATATTCGCTTTGAGACAAATATTTTTAGAAAATTTTATATGTACTTACAGTGGAAAAAAGTCATCAACTTTGAATCGAAAATTCTGCTAAAATTTGAAGAAAATATGGTTGTCTCTCCGGTAGATAAAGACCATTTGCTCAAGCGTTGCCCAAAAGCAAAAATTGAGGTCTCTCCTCTTGGACTAAATACTGATTATTTTATTCCGAAACAAAATGTCTTAGAAGAATCTGATTCTATTCTTTTTCGGGGGGTTATGAATTTTTTTCCAAATACGGATGCTGTTCGTTACTTCTATAAAACGATTTTCCCAATGGTGCGCAAACAATCCCCTTCCGCAAAATTCTATGTGGTTGGCAAATCACCTTCTTCAGATATATTAGCGTGGGCTAAAGAAGATTCTGGATTGACTCTCACAGGGTTTGTGGATGATATAAGAATATGGATGGCGAGAGCTTCTGTTGTAGTATGTCCTATGAGAGTTGGTTCAGGTATAAAGATTAAAATTATGGAATCCATGTCCATGGGAAAAGCAATCGTTTCTACCTCTTTAGCTTGCGCTGGTCTTGAAGTAAAAAATGAAGAGCATCTCTTAATAGAAGATGACCCTTTTCTATTTGCCCAAAAAATTGTTTATCTCCTTAAAGATAGGCAAGCTAGAATTAAACTGGGTAACAAAGCTCGTAAATTTGTATTAGAATCTTATTCTTGGAGTAAAAATACAGCAGATTTTGAAAAATTATATAAACGTGCTTTTTTACGTTAAATCATTTAAATGAAATCTATAACTGAAAATCAAAAAATCAAAGTCTTTTTAATTTTAATTGTTTTGTTGAGCGCTTTTCTACGGGTGTGGGGAATAAATTGGGGATTGCCGTATGAATATCAAAGTGAAGAATATAAAGTCATTAAATATGCATTGCGTATGGGTGGGGGGGATTTAAACCCACACTCTTTTGAATATCCATCTTTGTATTATTATTTTATTCTATTTGTCTATGGATGTTATTTTTTGTTAGGAAAATTTTTGGGAAGCTTTCAAAGTGTTAATGATTTTGCCCAATTATTTGTAAGAGATCCCACAAATTTCTATCTGATTGGCAGATCTCTGGAGACTTTATTTGGGATTGGTATTATCATTCTTACCTATCAAATAGGGAAAAAAATATTTTCAAGAAACGTTGGAGTAATTTCAGCATTTATGATGGCAATCTTGCCCAGCGCTATTAATACAGGTCATGTTACAAAAGGAGATTCAGCAGCTATATTTTTAGGATTACTTTTCTGGCTGTGTACCTATAAAATTTATGAGAGTGGGGAAAGAAAATATTATTGTTTATCGGGACTATTGTTGGGGGTAGCTATCTCTGCAAAATATTATATGGCCATCATGGGCATTAATCTTTTGATGGCCCATTTTTTGAGAGATCGGAAATCCTTAAATAATTTAATTTTTTCCTTAGTTCTTATTCCTTTATTTTTTGTTATCGGCAGCCCTTACTCACTTTTATCTTACCCGGAATTCCTAAAGTTTTTTAAAGATCAAAGCAACTCTTTTACTACATTCTCTGGGACTTCTATGAACTATGTCCAGCGGGCTCTGTTCGCTTTGCAACGCCTGTTAAATATGAGCGATTTAAAAAGAAATTTTTTACTTGGAAGTTATGGATTTGGTTTTCTTTCTCTAACAGGAGCGATATGTCTAGTATGGGGTCGAAAAAAAGAAACTTTCCTTTTGATAGTTCCTATTGTTACATATTTTCTAGTTGTAGCTACATTTTATCATCCAGCAGCAGGCTACCTAGCGCCAATTTTTCCTCTTTTTTCTATTTGCGGCTCTTATCTAGTGTGTGATGTATATAAAAAGATGCACTGGATGAGATGGATCATTTTTACGTTCTTTCTTTTAGCGATTCCTAGCTCTTTTGGAGAAAGTGTTCGAATCTCTTATTCCTATACTTTGCAGGATACTCGGACTATTGCTAAAAATTGGATTGATTCTAATATTCCAAAAGGAAGCAAAGTCTTGATGGACCAATTAGTAAGTTCACCTCCTTTAGAAATGAGCGAAAAGCAGTTAAGAAGATATTATGATATTGCGATTAAATCGAATCATTATAAAAAGGAATTTTTCCGATTAAAATTAGAAACTTTGGATCCTGCAAAAAAATCGTATGAGATATTTTTAATTAAAAGATCTGCAAATGAGATTGGTTCCCTGAAACATCAAGTAATAGAGGTACAAAAGGTACAAGATTTAGTGGAAATCAGAGGAGACGAAAGCGATCTAGAAACTCTAAGAAAGAAAGGGATTCAGTATGTAATCGTCAATAGTATAGCGAAAAAAAATGCAGTAGATAGCATCCCATGGCTGGCTAATTTCTATAATCATCTGCCCGGGTACGCGCAGCTAGTTAAAACTTTTGAACCAGAATCTTCCCTGCACCCTGGTCCAATCATACAAATTTACAAACTACTCTAAATAAAAATCTGTATGACCATTGGCCCACCGTGATTCTATTTCTTAACCTTACAAAAGAGGTGTGATGATGAAAAAATTGATTAAGGAGACTCTTCAAAAATTTCCAAGACTCTATTTCTTTATCAAGAATTATATTCTCCATCCTTTACGGTACTCGAAAGAAAGAGTTTATTTTGAAATAGAAAAGAAAAAACGAACCTATGTCTTAAAACAGATGGCTGCCATAAAAAAAGTTTTTAACCTTTCAGTTCTATCGAATTTAACTTTGCAAAAAGATGACATCATAGTGACCTTGAGAGATGGGAGAAAGTTCTTTTGGTATCCAGAAGAAAGTAACAGCCTTTTTACGATCCCAAGAGAAGGAATCTATGAACCTGAGGAAACTGAGGTTTTAAAGCATTTAATTTCCAAAGATGATATCGTTTTTGACATTGGCGCTAACTTTGGATATTACACTATACTGATGCTTCGACAAATTTGGGGGGGGGGGGGGGTACATAGTTTTGAGCCCCTACCTGAAACATTCCTTAAACTTAAAAAAAATATAGCTCTAAATGGCTTTGCTGATAATATCTCATTGAATAATGTTGCCTTAGGAGAACGTAATGGAGAATTGACTATACGGTATCCAAAACGTTTTGGATCTGGATTGGCTACTTTTTCGGATCCCTATAATGATCTTCTATCTAAAAGAGTATGCTCTATAACAACGCTGGATAATTATATTTCAGAAAAAAATATCAAAAATATTTCCTTTATTAAATGTGATGTGGAAGGATATGAATTGTTTGTATTAAAGGGCTTTCAATTACTTTCAAAATTGGAACTATTACCAATTTGGCTTTTAGAGACTCAATGGGTAACTACAAAGGGACTAGGCTATCATCCTAAAGATATCTTTTCATATCTTAAAAAATTTGGATACTGTTTTTACTACTGTTTTCAAAAAAAAATTTATTTGCTTAGGGATTTTGAGAATCTGCCGGGTTACAATTTTTTTTGTTTGAACCCAACTGTCCATTTCAAGCTAGCTAAGTTAGCTGGATTTCCCCAATTTTAAAGTCTGATCGGTCCGTTTGACAAAGAACAAAAGTCATGTTATAATACGTTTATAATATTCTAAACATTCAAAATTATGATTGACCCTCAAATCGAAGATCTCTTTATTCAAACGGCAGGTGAGCTAGCTGAAAGTGTGAGCATAAATCGGGTGGTCGGACAGCTTTACGCTTTACTTTATATCCGTCCAGAACCTGTTTCTTTGGACAAGATGGCGGAAAAGCTAAAAATCTCAAAAGGATCAGCTAGCGTCAACATTCGAGTTTTAGAGACATGGAACGCGGTTAAAAAAGTTTGGATTCAAGGTTCCCGTAAAGATTTTTATACTGCTGAACCGGACATTCTTAAATTGATTTTAGAGCGGCTGGATTACGGTTTTACAAGACGGATTGCTTTATCTAAGGCTAAAGTGGATTTAATTCATTCTATTTTAAATAGCAAAAATGAAAAAGCTTCCTTCTATAAAGAAAGGTTAAAACAACTTGAAGAGCTCCAAAATCTTGTAGAGACTTTTTTAAAATTTTTGCCAAAAGTTCGTTCGTTAAAAAATCTTAAAAAGATTGCTTCTTTTCTTTAAAAATGTCTAATTTACACCTCTATCAAAAAATTTTTCGTTTAACCTTCCTGCATTTCGGAATCCGTTCTTTTTTTTCTTTAACGACCGCTGTTTTAATGATTTTTATCATGCGCAAAATGGGACCACAGGAATTTGGAAAATTTTCTTTAGTTTTGCAGCTTGCCGTTACTTCTGGTTTATTTCTTTCTTGGGGTTCTGCAAGCACTTTATCGAAGTTCCTTCCTGAACTCAAAGTTCATCCCTCCCAAGCTCGTCTTTCTTCGCAAGCGATTGAAGTCAGCTTGATCTCAATGGGAGTTTTCCTGCTCTTCTTTTTCCTACTTTATTTTTTAGCCCCGTCAATTTTACCAGATGAGATTAAGTCAATTAAGTTAATTTTTGTTCTTTTTGTTGGATTGTTCGCTATCTTCAATGTTTTTCAAGGAATTTTTCGAGGGCTTGGTAAATTTGTGCAATGGTCTTTAATTGAGGGCAGTAACGATTTTATTGCTAGAATTTTCACGCTCTTGTTGCTTTTATTTTCTAGCACGACTTATCAAAATACGCTTTATTGTTTTAGTATGAGTCTCTTAATTATGACTCTTTACTCTTTTTCTATTATCCGAAAACAATTTTTTCTTTCTGATTTAAAAATTGATCCAAAAGTGTCCCATTTTGCTGTCATTATGCTAATGGGATCGGTTATTTTTATTGTGGGAACTTCTGCTGACGCAGTTCTTTTAAGAGCGCTGCTCAAGGATCCTCAAGAAGTAGGATATTATTTTGCTGGAATCCGAATCCCTCAAATTTTTCAAAGTCTACTTTTAACACCTCTCTCGATCCCGTTTCTCTATTATTTTACTCATCCAGACACTTCGCATACTCGAGAACAAATTATTAAATTGGGCACCAAACTGCTTGGGCTCATTTGTGGAGTTGTATCTTTAATTTTTTTTAGTTTTGGCTCAATTATCGTCTCTTTGCTGTATGGGGATTCTTATTCAAAGAGCATTGATGTTTTACGAATTTATGGGTTTGTATTTTTTATTATTGGGATGCAGTCGTTTGTCGGACCTTTTTTTGTGGCGATTAATAAAGTTCATGTTCAAATGTGGATTGGTTTTTTCTCGGTTCTCAGCTTGTTAGCTCTTGATTTTTTGTTGATCCCACATTGGAAATCAATGGGTTCAGCCTTGGCGAACGTCATCATGCTCAGCTTGCAAACTATTTCTTACATTTATATTTTAGCAAACAACAAAATAGATATTGTCCGCTTTAGTCTTTTATTAAGCGGAGGCATGCTATTAAGTGTTAGTTTGGAGCTTTTTTTTCTTCCTTACAGCGCTCTTCCCTTTTTTCTTTTTTTTGTTTGGATAAGCCGGTTGTTTTCAAAAGAAGAAATAGATAAAATTTGGCTTGTGATTTCTTCTCAAAATAAAGAAAAGCTTACTGCTGAGTTGCCAGCATGAAAGTTGTATTGATATTTCCTCCGCTCGTTTTAAAACACCGTTACGCGCATAGTGTTGGGGATGCGGGTGGAAACCTTCCTCCTTTAGGGCTTCTTTATCTTGCTGCCGTCTTAGAAAAGGCCGGACATGAGGTACATATCATTGATTCTCCTGTAGAAAACCTTGATTTAGAACAGGTGATTGAACGGATCAATTCGTTGCAGCCGAATTTTATGGGAGTTTCGTCCATTACTTCTCTAGCAGAAAAGACGAAAAGTCTCTGCCAGGGGGTTCGCAAGCAGTTCCCTAATATCAAAATTTTTGTAGGCGGCCCTCACCCAACGGCTCTTCCGGAGGATGTTTTAAAGGAAACCGGAGCTGATGTCGTGATTCGGGAAGAGGCAGAGAATGTCATTTTAGATATGATCGAAAATTTTGAAAAGTATGCTCAGCAAAAAATTGTGGATGCGGGCAAAGTAAAAAATTTAGATGATTTGCCTTTCCCTGCACGACACTTAATTGATTTAAATCGGTATACCGCTTTACCGAACAATTATAAACGAACTCCAAATTCGATCCATGTAGTGACGTCGCGCGGGTGCCCTTATCCATGCACTTTTTGTTTTGATGCAAAAAGCGGTTTTCGGCAAAGGAGCATCCCTCATGTGATGGATGAGCTTCGGCATTTAAAAAAAAAATATGGCGCGGTTGAGATCGCCTTCTGGGATGATACTTTTACAGTGAATCGAAAATGGGTGATAGAATTTTGTGAAACAATGATCCGCGAAAAAATGAATATGATCTGGGGCTGCTACTCACGTTTAAACTTAGTTGATGCAGAACTTTTGAGAAAAATGAAAGAAGCGGGGTGTTGGACGATGTTTTTTGGGATCGAATCCGGCGACCAAGAATTGTTAGACAACATCAAAAAACTGATGACGGTTAAGCAATTAAAAGAGAAGGTGAGGTTGGTCCAATCTTTTGGAATTGAAATTCGTGGTTCCTTTATGGTAGGAATGCCTGGAGAGACTCCCGAGAAAGCGCGTAAAACCATTGATTTTGCAATTGATTTAGACCCTGACTACGCGCAGTTTTCCATTACGACGCCTTATCCAGGTACAGAACTCTATAAAGAAGTCTCTAAGTGGGGCACTTTAAGCGAAGAATATAGCGAGTTTCATGGCTGGTCCCCAGTTTTTGTACCGAAAGGATACAAAAGCGCAGAAGAGTTAAAAGCAATCAATCGAGAAGCGTTTGAAAAATTTTATTTTAGGCCAAAATTTATTTTAAAAAAACTTTTCAAGATTCGATCTTGGACTGATATTCGTCGCTATTGGAAAGGGTTTCGGTTTGTTTTAGGAATGACAAACTAAATGACGATAGAAACTGCAATTTTTTTAACAATTATTCTTGTTTTAGCTTTCTTTTTGCGTTTTTATCATTTAAAAAAAAGAGGTCTTCTTTATTGGGATGACGGCGTACGCATGCAAGAAGTTCTATTTTTAGAGGAATTGGCTTCATTTCTGAAAAAAAATTTGAATCGAATTTTAGCCCGAGAAATTTCTTTAAAAGAGTCTGCTCCTCGTTTTCGAGGTCTCTATCATTTTGACAGCAATCCTCTAAACATTTTCTGTTATTGGGTTGTGTCTCTGTTTACAAAGAACATTGAATTTTCTGGATTAGTTGCAAATGCTGTTTTAGGAGTTCTTTCCGTTTTAGGAACTTTTTTCCTGGCACAACTTGTTTTTGGAACAACGGTAGGTCTTCTTTCTGCGCTTGTGTTAGCCCTTTCTGCTTATCATCTCAACTATTCGCGATCCATTTATGCAGAAGTCAGTTGCAGCGCTTTTTATGTTTGGGGAACTTATTTTTATTTTTTAAGTTTTAGAACCAATCATCCTTTATTGATCCTTTTAGCTGGATTTTTCATTGGATGCGCTTTTACCTGTAACTCTCGCCAATTTTATCTTCCTTTTTTCTTTGTGTTGTACGAACTGACATCGCTATTTTTCCAACCCTTTGACATAATATTTTCTCGACTGATTATGTTAGGGATTTCAATGTTTTTGCCTTTAATGCTGATTGAAGAGTTTTTTGTATTTTTGCGCGCGGTTGGGTATCCTTATATGAGTTACTTTATGCAACTTTATGAGAGAACGGGACAAAGGCTAGCAATTGATTTACGATTTCCTTCCTTTAAAATCTTTTGGAAAACATTTTATTCGTTTGAGGGAATCTTGGCGTTGGGTTTTTTAATCTGGGGCGCCATTCTCAATTTGAAAAATCCTTCGTCTCCAGCGATTTTGATTTTAGCGCAGTGTTTTTTTCCAATTTTATTTTGGAGCTCTCGCCCAACCAACCTCTTAGAGTGTAGAAAAGGAAGTATCGGCACTTATCAGATTGCAGTTCCTAGGTTAGCCTCTAGTTGCATACATGGCTTGACGATTGTAGTGGCTGTAGGACTTAGTTCGTTAGGCAATTTCTTTCCTTATGGACTAGGAATTTTTATTGTTATCGCTCTTTGGAAATGTTGGAAAATAGTTTGCGTGGAATCGGGATACAAAAAAGCGATTGAGTTCATCCATAGTCAAGGGGATTGGAGTTACATCAGTTTTTGTCATCCTATTTCAGACTATTATGCAAGCCGTGAGAACGAGGTGATCCATTTTGATAAAGTGAATGCTCCTCTGGAAGAACTTTACAAAAAGAATCAATGTCGTTATTTGCTTTATGTGGATACATTGCACAAAAATAGTTTTCGCTTTTTAAAATTTTCTTACCTCGAACCAGTTTTATCTTCTTTGAATCCTATTTATTCTGTAGAATTAGGTTACGATCAAATTCTTCCGCTCTATTTTGAGGACAGTTGTCACGACCCACAGATTTTTAGTCCTTGTTTGATCAAAGTGTATGACCTTGCGCTCCTTTTTAAGCCAATGGCACAAGATTCAATAAAAAAACATGCGACTTTTTAGAAGTCATCGAAAAAAATCATGATTATTGTTCAGACTCCGCTCCGAATCAGTTTTGCCGGGGGCGGAACCGATTTTTCTGAATTTTATAAAAACCATGAAAAAGGAATGGTGATTAATTCCGCTATTGATAAAAATACTTTTGTGATCGTCAAGGAAAGGTTCGATAAAAAAATTTATCTAAATTGGATGAAAAAAGAAATCGTGAACTCAGTTCAGGAAATCGAACATGAACTAATTCGAGAGGCGATGAAAAAAACCAAAGTTTCAGAAGGGATTGAAATCACAACTCTTTCTGATGTGCCTTCTGAAGGATCGGGGTTAGGTTCTTCAAGTAGTCTCACCGTTGGACTTTTGCATGCGCTTTACCTTTATAGCGGCAGAATGGTTGATGCAGAGACACTTGCACAAGAATCTTGCGAAATCGAAATAGAAATTTTAAAAAAGCCAATTGGAAAACAAGATCAATATATCACAGCTTATGGCGGTTTTAAAAGCTTTGAATTTCATTCAAATGGAAAGGTAAAATATACTTCTATACAACTCCAAAATGAAAAATTGCGCAAATTCAATTCGCGTCTTCTTCTATTCTTTACTGGAAAAACTAGAAACTCAGCAACAATTCTTTCTAAACAAAAAGAAAATATCAAAAATAAGCAAGAAATCCTTTTACAAATGAGAAGTCAAGTACCAACCATCGAAAAATGCCTAAAGAGCAGTCAATTTGATCCTATTGGCTCGATTCTTCATCAAGGTTGGCTCTACAAAAAAGAGCTCGCTTCAAACATTTCTGATCCTATGATAGATATTCTTTATGAAAAAGCTTGTAATGCAGGAGCTGTGGGGGGGAAAATTTTGGGCGCTGGGGGGGGAGGATTTTTGCTGCTTTACGTTCAACCGGAAAACCAAGATCGCGTACGAGAAGCGCTTGCTGAGCTTAAAGAATTACCATTTAGTTTTCAAAAAGATGGGAGCAAAGCGATCTTTAATGTACGGAATTAATATCCTTTTTCAATGGGTCCCTATCTTTCAGTTTTAATTCCAGCTTACAATGAAGAAGATCGGCTTCCTCAAACGCTTCATAAAATTTTTCAGTTCCTTCAAAAACAGCCTTGGAGTTGGGAAATCATTGCAGTGGATGACGGAAGCAAAGATGGGACAGTCAAAGTAGTTCAAAATTTAGCTAAGCAAATCCCCCTGCGATTAATCCAACTCCCTCAGAATAAAGGAAAAGGAGCTGCAGTTAGAGAGGGGGTGCTGGCGACAGAAGGGAAATATGTTTTATTTTCTGATGCAGATTTAGCCACACCGATAGAAGAGATTTATAAATTGTTGTCTGAAGTCACAGAGGAAAAATATTTAATAGTGATCGGTTCGCGCGCATTACAGAGATCGTTAGTGAGACAGAATAATTCGTTTTTACGCGATTTGGCCGGTAAATTTTTTGGGTTATGTGGCCGCTTTTTGTTAGGATTGAACATTCGGGATACTCAATGCGGGTTTAAGATTTTTGAACGTAATGTTGCTCACTTGCTTTTTTCTAAACAGAAGTTAAACGGAGTCGTTTTTGATATGGAAATTCTTTATTTAGCTAAAAAAGAGGGTTATAACGTCAAAGAGGTTCCAGTGATTTGGGAACACAATTTTAATACGCGAATCCCCTACAATTTTTCTAAATCAATTGCAGTTTTTTTAGATTTAGTCAGAATTAAAATTTTTCATGGGTAAAGGAAAAGTTCTGATCACCGGTGGAGCAGGTTTTATCGGATCGCATACAGCCGATCTATTGATTGCGGAAGGGTACGAGGTTCATATTTTAGATAACTTGACAGAACAAATTCATGACGGGTGTTGGCCCGATTACTTAGATTCTCGAATCGAAAAAATTAAAGGAGATGTTAGCCGTTTTGAGGATTTGGAGAAAGCGCTGGAAGGTATAGATTATGTTTTTCATCTGGCTGCTTATCAAGATTTGTTACCCAATTTTTCTAAATTTTTTTCTGTCAATACTGTAAGCACCGCTCTTTTATATGAACTAATAGTTAATCGAAAATTTCCAATAAAAAAAGTAGTCTTTGCCTCTTCTCAATTTGTTTATGGAGAAGGCCATTATCAATGTAGTGAACACGGTCTCTTTCATTCTGGGATGCGTACTATAGCTCATCTGGATCAAGGAAAATGGGACGTGCTCTGCCCGCATTGCCAGAAGAAAGCTTCCCCTGCGCTTTTAACGGAAGAATCGTTTGATCCCCAAAATCAATACTCTATTTCTAAATATACCCAAGAACTAATTGCGCTCACTTTTGGAAAAAGATATCAAATTCCAACGGTTGGTTTGAGGTATTCGATTGTGCAGGGAGCGCGCCAATCGTTCCGCAACGCTTATTCCGGAATTTTGAGAGTGTTCACTTTAAAAATGTTGAAAGGTGAACCTCCTCCGGTTTTTGAAGATGGATTGCAGTTTAGAGACTATGTGAACGTTTTAGATGTTGCCCGAGCGAATGTTTTAGTTTTGCAAAAAAAAGAGGCAAACTGGAATGTCTTTAACGTTGGTGGAGGGAAGGCTTATACGGTTTTAGATTTTGTATCAATTGTTAATCAAGTTTTAAAGACTAATATCCAACCACAGATCACTCATCGCTATCGAGTCGGAGATACGCGCCACAGTATATCCAATATTGAAAAAATTCGTTCTTTGGGTTGGAGCCCTACAAGAACGCCAAAAAATTCTGTAGAAGCTTATGTCCAATGGATTCAAAAACAAAATTTGAAAAAAGACTATGTTGCTGAAGCTGAGAACTTAATGGAAAAGACTGGATGCATAAGAAAAGCGGTAACTCCAAAGTAGCAATTTTTCTGGATCGGGATAGGCTCTTAACTGCTTTTGATTTTAAGAACCATCAGTCTCTCAATCGGTGGGTGGTGGGATGAAAGCAATGATCTTAGCCGCTGGCTTAGGAACGCGATTACGTCCTTTTACTCAAAAAATGCCTAAAATTATGGTTCCGATTAATGGAAAACCTCTTTTAGCTTATCACCTTCGGATGCTCAAAAAACAGGGAATTAAAGAGATTGGAATTAACCTTCACCATTTTCCTGAAAAAATCAATGGATTTCTTAAAAATGGAAAACAGTTTGGCATAAAAGTCCTTTATTCTTACGAAAAAAAGTTGCTTGGAACTGCAGGCGGTGTTAAAAAATTAGAAAATTTTTTTAAGGAAACTTTTTTGGTTTTGTATGGCGATAATTTGATTGCCGCAAATTTGGAACCGCTGATTCAATTTCATAAAAAGAAAAGAACACTTGTAACCATTGCGCTTTACCAGTGTTCAGAGCCATGGACACAAGGAGTGGTTCAACTGGATAAAAAAGCAAGAATCGTTGCGTTTATTGAGAAACCACCAAAAGAGCTGTGCTCTTCCAATGAACTTTCTAATGCAGGGATTTATGTTTTAGAACCAGAGATTTTTTCACATATCCCATCGGACTCTTTTTTCGATTTTGGGAAGAATTTGTTTCCGGCGCTGGTCTCTAAAAATATTCCGATGTATGGATTTCAACTAGATGGATATGTGAGAGATATTGGGAGTCCTGAACGTTTATCGAATGTGATTAAAGATATGAGACAAGGGAAGACCAAACAATGAATATTCTTTTAGCTTATCATTCACGTTGGCATATTCAGGGGTATTTTTTTGAAAATTATTTGAATGAAAAGCATAGAATCTTTTATACTCCAATAGACAATTCAGCTTATTACGGAGACTGGAAAGGTCGCTTACCTTTTTATCTTCCCAAAAAAATCCCTACTACTATTGCTTCCCTAGAAAAAAAATTTTCTAATCAGTTTAATTTTATTATAGAATTGGATGGCGTTGGACAACATCACCTTTCTGGAATGCGCAGCAGTATGGCTGTTAAGGCTCTTTGGTCTTGCGATATTTTTAGGAAAGATAAAAAAAAATTCCATAAATGGATAGAAAAAGATTTTGATATTATTTTTGTCGCGCATAAAAACTACTTAAATTTTTTTGAACCCAAAAAAACAGAATGGTTACCCTATGCCTGTAATACCTCTACTTTTAAAAAATTGGATTTACCTAAAATATATGATGTAGCCTATATAGGAAACTTAAATAAAGATCTCTATTCCGGGCGCATTAAAATTCTTAATGAAATCTCTAAAAAATTTAAAGTTTATATTTCAGATAATGTATATGGGGAAGAAATTTCAAAAATTTATTCGCAATCGAAAATAATTTTTAACTATTCCCAATTTTCAGAAATCAACATGAGAATTTTTGAAGCGCTCTCTTGTGGAAGTTTATTGGTTACAAATAGATTGGGGAAAGAAACTGGGCTAGAGGATCTTTTTCAAGATCAAACTCATCTTATTTTTTATGATGATATTAATGATCTTAAAGAAAAATTGGATTACTATCTTTCTAATGAATCAGAAAGAGAATCTATTGCTTTAGGTGGATACAAGGAGGCTTTATCAAAGCACACTTTCCAAGACCGATTTATTCAGATTTTAAATTATATTAAAAAATGTAACTAGAAATAAATTCAGCTAAAGATTGACAACTACTTTATGAGAATGAATTGTAGAGATTTTGTAGTGATTGTGTCAGAAGTGATTGATTTGCCTGAACCCATATACGAATTTGGTTCAAGACAAGTAGCTGATCAAGGAGAATTTACTAATTTACGTTGTTTTTTTAAAGGAAAGTATTATGTTGGGTGTGATTATGTTAGTGGTACTGGAGTAGATAAAATTGAAAACATCATGTCTCTTTCTTTAAAAGATCAATCTGTAGGGACATGTTTACTTATTGAATCTTTAGAGCATATAGAAAACCCCTTCATTGCATTAGGTGAGATATATAGAGTATTAAAACCCAATGGGGTTTTAATTTTAACAACTCCAATGAATTTTCCAATTCATGATTATCCTTATGATTATTGGAGATTCACACCTGAAGGAATTAGAACCTTGACAAAATCTTTTGAAATCAAAATTGTCGGCTCACAAGGACCAGTAGATTTTCCACACACTTTATTCTGTGTTGCTTTTAAATCGGATTATCCTGCGATTGAACAGCTATTTGAAAAACTATGTAAAAGATTAGATAAGGATATGCGACAATATCAACAAGGACGTTTCGGTACAATTTTGAATCGTTATTATACTTGGAAAGCCTTAATTAGTTTAAATTTAAGAGAATGGATAAATAGAAATCAACTTCGTTTTAATTTATATAAATAATATCCTTCATATTCAATAAAAATGCAAAAATCCTTCAAATCGCTCTTCCTCTTCTATAACGATAGATGAAAAATTTAGACTTAACCATCTCAATAGTAAATTTTAATACATCAAATTTACTGGAAAAATGTCTGATTTCCATTTATCAACATCATAAAAAAATTTCTTTTGAAATATTTGTTGTTGACAATGCTTCTACAGATAGCAGCATTGCTATGGTGCAAGAGAAATTTCCTATGGTAAATTTAATAAGAAATGATCAGAATCTTTTTTTTACAAAAGCTCACAACCAAGCTCTGAGTCAAGCTCAAGGTCGTTATTCTGTTATTTTAAATCCTGATTTATATTTTGAAGATAATGCTCTGGAAAAGATTATAAATTTTATGGATAAAAATAATTCTATTGGCGCCGCTGGGCCAAGAATTTTAAATTTAGATGGCAGTGTTCAGGGAAGCGGTGACCAATTACCAAGTTTCTTATATGGCCTTTTTGAGGTGTTTTTAATCAATACCATTTGGAAAACAAACCCTATCCGCTCAAATAGAATCAGGCCTGATTGGAATAGAGATCAAACTGAATCGGTTGAATCTTTAAGTGGAGCATGTATGCTAGTGCGTTCCAGTTTATTTAAAGACATCGGTCTATTGGATGAGAGATTCTTGATTTATTGGGAAGAGACAGATTGGTGTAAACGGATTTTAGAACAAGGTTATAAAATTTATCTTTTTTCAGAGGCAAAATTATATCATTTGGGCAGCGCGGGTATGGATTTACATGGAAAAGAAAAAAAAGAAAAAATTTTTTTTAACAGTATGTTAAAATACTATAAAAAACATTATGGTTTTTTGGTTTATGCTTTGTTTAATTTGATTTACTTATTTTATAATGTCCCAATTTTAAAAATTATCAGAAAAATTAAAGGATGGATTAGATCATGAAATCAGTTGTTTTAGTTAGTGGGGGGGCAGGATTCATAGGATCTCATGTCACGGATCACCTAATTGAACGTGGGTGTAATGTTATTGTCCTAGATGATTTAAGCGGTGGTTTTCTGGATAATGTGAATCCTAAAGCCAAATTCTATAAAGGTAGTATCTTGAATACTGTTTTAATCGAAAAAATTTTTAATTCTCATCCGATCAAATATGTTTTTCATCTTGCGGCTTACGCGGCAGAAGGTTTAAGCCACTTTATTAAGCGGTTTAATTACACAAATAACTTAATTGGCAGCATGAATTTGATCAATGCATCTGTTAATCATGAAGTAAAATGTTTTGTTTTTACGTCTTCGATCGCAGTTTATGGGAAGAATCAGTTGCCGATGCGGGAAGATTTAATGCCTTTGCCAGAGGATTCTTACGGGATTGCTAAATTTGCGGTTGAACTGGAGTTAAAAGCTTCCCATGAGATGTTTGGTTTACCTTATATTATTTTCCGTCCACATAATGTATATGGGCCGAAGCAAAACATTGGAGACCGTTACCGGAATGTGATCGGAATTTTTATGAATCAAATTATGAGAAAAGAGTCTCTGACAGTGTTTGGAGACGGCAAACAGACACGGGCATTCAGTTATATTAACGATGTAGCTCCGATTATTGCGCGATCAGTAGAGGTAAAAAAGGCCTACAATCAAATTTTTAATATCGGAGCAGATCACCCATATTCGATCAATCAATTGATCTGTGAAATTGGTGACTCCATGGGAGTAAAATCAAAGGTTCATTATCTTACACCTCGAAAGGAAGTGATTCACGCATATTCAGATCACCAAAAAATTATGGAGGTATTTAATCCAGAAAAAACAGTGAGTTTATCTGAAGGGATCCGACAGATGGCGGAGTGGTGCAAAAAAGCTGGACCGCGAAAAAGTAAACCTTTTGAAAATATAGAAATTTTAAAAAATCTTCCGTCTTCTTGGTTGAAATAATATTCCAAATTGCACTGATGAGTGAAAATAAGCCGATTGAAGTTGTACAATCGCACTGATTTATCAAGTAAGAGGAGGGGTGGCCGCACTTTATTCTTATTCCTTTGCATTAAGGAAAAAGTACAGGCCACCTAAGCTTAATAGATTTTTTTCAAGGAGGGGTGGCCGAGCGGCTTAAGGCGGCGGTTTGCTAAACCGCTGTATGCTTGAAAAGGTGTACCGAGGGTTCGAATCCCTCCCCCTCCGCCAGTTTTACATTCAGCGATATACGATTTATCCGAAGCAAAGTCAATGATAAATTAGTATTATAAGATGCGGAAAAAATAATTCTAAAGTGAGTATTTAAATGAATTTAATATGCCCTAATTGCGATTTTTTACTGGATGTTTCAATCAATCCCTATACATGCCTTAACTGCAAAGAAACCTATCCTATCATTAATAATATTCCGCTTCTTTTTGATAAAAAACAGATGATAAAATATCGAATGAGCAAAGACACGCCACAAGAATACTACCGTAATGTAGCTTCAATATATGGAAAGACTCACCACGTTTCATTATACGGAGCACGCCGTTTTTTACAAGATTTTGAAAATAAATTAAAACCGTACTTTAACACCCAACCCAATATTTTAGAAATTGGATCTGGTACTGGTTTTGCAACTAACATTATTAACCGTCACTCAAAATCGGTGACTATCACAGATGCTTCTCTAGAAATGCTTTCGATAAATAAAATGAATCATAATGGAATTAACGCATTTTGCTGCGCAACAGAAAAATTACCTTTCCCAAATGAAACCTTTGATATGGTTATAGGAAATAACACATTTTATCTTGTGCCCGACAAACATCTTGGGGCAAAAAATATTGCGCGAGTTTTGCGTAAAGGGGGGAAACTCATTTTATCTGAAATGAACCCCTACAATCCACTTTGGCCAATAATGTTTGCTGTTAAAGGTCATTATTTTGAACGTTCCATTTATGAAATCTTTCCTTTTCAAATGAAATCTTATTTTAGTTCTATAGGAATGACGATTGAAGAAATTGACTACTACTCCTATATTCCTTACTTTGCGACTGAAAAATTAGCTAAAATAGAAAAACCTTTGCAATTTATGTTAGGAAAATCTAAATTGACTCGACGTTTTAGTGCTATTCGAATTTTTTATGTTTTCAAAAAATCATCATAAACTTTACACAATAAAATTCCATAACAAAAGCCATTTTTCATGGTTTACAAACCAAGAATTTATTTCTCCATTAGTTGGGGTTAGAACCACTTCTAAATCTATAAAAAATGAAAATATTGTGGTTACCGCTAAAGAAGATCATTATTCAGATGATCTGCCATTAATTATAAAAGATTCTGACGGCAATTATGAATTTCTTTTTGACGTTTCTGCAACATTAGATTTCATTAGATATGAAAAATATCCAGGCAGTGCCCTAAAAGACTCAATCGCAAGTTACTTGCCTTTCGATTATACGCAATTACCCATGTGGTTAATAGGAACAGCATATCGCGCTTTAAATAAACCCATTGTCTTTTCAAAACTACCGAAATTCCCATCCTACCCCTTAGATTTTTCTGCGGACCTGCTAACTTGCTTATTAACACAAAATCATTTACCAATCCAATGGCCGGATCAAAAACAATATGCTATTGTTTTTACCCATGATGTAGATACAGAATGGGTTTTTGATAGCAGTGAAGGGAAAAAGTGGCTACACTCATTCTTAATGGTTGAAAAAGAGTATGGAATTCGTTCCGCATGGTATTGTGTTCCTACTTCTATAAAATCAACAGCCAGTAAAAATGGGTTAAAAAATTTATTAGCAGAAGGACATGAAATCGGAATTCATGGTTTAACTCATGATCCTAATCTACCCAAACTATCTTTTAATAAACTGCAAGAAAAATTTACCGATGCAAAAAAATTAATGATGCCATATTGTAATGAATTTGGGTACCGAGCTCCATGGTTATCTCGGAGCGAAACAATGTATAAAGCACTTTCTGCTTCTGGATACCTCTATGACACTAGCCTGCCTACCTCTGACGTCCAAAGAAATAATATTGAATCAAATAATGGTTGTTGCACTGTATTTCCCTTTAAGAGAGAAAATATGGTTGTTCTACCAATTACATTGCCACAAGATTGTATGCGTTTGAGCTTGAGTATGTCGGCTGAACGCTTTTGGAACTGGATATATGATCTTATTAAGCAAATAAAAGAAGCAGGAGGATTAGCTCTTGTGTCAACCCACATTCAACCACATCATAGCGCCAATGAACCCATGCTGATTGGTTATAAAAAATTATTAAATAAATTATCTAAAGATAATGAAGCATGGACTACTTTGCCTAAAGAAGTTGCTCAGTGGACAAAAAGAAGTTAGTGTAATACTAAAAACTAATTAATAACATTTGCGCCCTTAGCTCAGTGGATAGAGCGTCTGTCTACGAAACAGAAGGCCATTGGTTCAAATCCAATAGGGCGCACCAAATTTAGTAAACCAAAATTCTTGCGGCTATGCCGCAAACAACTGCAATGCTGTTCCCAAGCAGGATATTTAGCCAAGTTAGATCATAGACCTTTTTTACTTTATAAATGACAGTTCTCAATATCCAAACAGCAACTACCGCGAGCCACCAAGCGCCAGGCAAAAGAAAACAGCCCATGACTAAAACTCGTTCTGCCATAGTGATATATTTTTCTTTTGTTTCAGGAAAATCAAAACCAAAAAAATCCTTTTCCAAAAAATAAATGGTGACAGTTGTAAAATGGGTCACAAGGGCTATCAGTATCCCGACAATGACCCAATTCTCTGAACGAACAATGTTAGAAAATCTGCTAACAATATCCATTCCCATGGCTTGATATGAATTTAAAACACCGGTAATTGGGGGATAATTCAGTAACCCATATTTTCCAGTGGAACCATCTACTACAGGAGAAAAAGCAAAAATAATGGCATAATGAATGGCCTGGTCCCAAAGATAAAAAAAAGTATTGTCTGGCGCCCCTTTTTTTAAAACAGACCAAATCCTCCATTCATCCTCTATTAAATGAGCGATAAAAACCAGAAGAATACAGGTGCATCCTGTAAGTTTTATAGTCCCTATTTGAAGCCAAACCTGACCCACATAGTTCCATAATAAGATAGTATAAAGGATGGGATGAATTGCGCAATGAACTATTAGCCCCCAAACATTGCGCCGTTTCCAGGCAGCGATATAGTTGGTTTGCAGAGTAAAATCCGCAATAAAATGGCCAAGCATCAGTCTCCAAAAAATTTCCATTTATTTCTTCCTCATTAATATCACTAATTCTATCATCTTTTTAGACCGAATGTTAAACTAGCAAATGATACTATTTTTCGTCTCGCTTCTCATTTTCTAATGTCACATTCAGCTTTACTTAGTAGTCATCACATAAGCCCCATCCCAATCTTCAGGCGGGGGGGTACTTAAAAAATTCTCAATCCTCTGTAAGTATGTTTTTGTAGGCGCATCCTCTTTTATAAATTCAAAAACTTTTTTAAAAAAATTAGAAGCTTCTTTAAAATCCCGCTTGTGATAAAGATCTAAAGCTTTATGATACCACTCAAAACCATTTTTTTGACTATCAGTTAAATCTCCTTTTTTAGATAAAAGTTCGAAAACTTTAATCGGAATTTTTTTACCTTTTACCCGCAAAAGATCTAATTCCCTGACTTCTACCCAATCTTTCACTTTTTCATAAGTCATTTCAGAAATCATCAAATTCGTTCCATACTCTTTGTTAGCTCCTTCCATGCGGGAAGCAAGATTCACAGAATCACCCATGACTGTATAGTTAAATTTTTGAGCAGAACCCATGTTTCCCACATTCATGGGACCTGTATTAATGCCGCATCTAGCGGACAATTTTTGCATTCCCAATTTTCCTAGTTCAAGGTTCAAATTTTCTAACTCCACTCTATTTTCTAAAGCGCTTAAACATGCCTGTTTGGCATGTTCTGGCTGAACCAGCGGCGCTCCCCAAAAAGCCATGATCGCATCCCCTTCATACTTATCCACTGTTCCATCATACCTCATAATAGTATCAGTCATTTTTGTTAAATATAAGTTTAATAGTTGAACTAGTTCCTGTGGAGAAAGTTTTTCTGAAATCGTTGTAAAACCAGCCACATCAGAAAACATGACACTCATCTCTCTTAATTCTCCGCCTAACTTTAGAGCCTCAGGATTTTTTGCAATCTGCTCTACCACATGCGGGTTTACATACACGCCAAAAGCTTTTTTTATGCCAGCCTTTTCTCTTTGCTCCACGATAAATCTGTAAAAAAATACCGCAATATAGTTGCCAATCAGAGAAACAGTAGGTCCTACTAATTCTAAAACTATAAGTTTTTTAACCATTAAATAATATCCTACGCCCCAAAAACCTAAACTAAAGATTGCCACAAAACCAGCTCCTAAACTTGCTGGAACTCTGGGCACAAAAAGTCCGCAGAGTAGTCCAAAAATTAAGATTAATCCAAGGGAAACTAAGCTATTTAAAGGAGTTAGAAAATCATTGGACCAAAGATTATCAATCACATTAGCATGAAAATAAAGTCCTGGGAATGAGGAAGAAAATGGGGTGGGATAGTGATCATAAAGTCCCAAAGCTGTAGAACCGATCAAAATAATTTTATCTTTTAACCAGGCTGAAGGGATCATCCCTTCTAAAATATCAGCGCAGGAGTAGGTGGTGAAAGTACCTTCAGCAGCTCCTCGATAATTAATTAGAACTTCGCTTGAATGGTTTCCCCAAGAAACCGCATCTGTCAATGGAAGGTTTTTCAATAAACTTTCCACAGACTGTTCTTTAGCTATGCTGACAGCTTGAATATTAAGAGGGTAATAGGATTTTCCCTCAAATTCATAAACTAATGGAGCCCTGCGCAAGTATCCGTCTGGATCAGGAAAACAGTTGACATAACCCCGCTCTTTAGAGACTAAAGAAAGCTCTGGGAGCGGATCGCTTTTTGTCACTACAGACTCTTTCACCAGAGTTGTTTTGCCATTCTGATCTACTTTTGTGAATTGCTGTTCAGAATAATCAAAGCTAAAAGCTATGACAGTTTTTCCATTTTTTTCAATGGCTTGGGCAAAAAACTGATCATCCTCTGGCCGATCCTTGTCTGGTTCGTAAAAAAGCACATCAAAAATTACAGCTTTTGCTCCTGCCTTGGTAAAAGTTTCAACCAGCTCCGCATGCGTTTTTCTTCGCCAAGGCCATTTTCCTATTCTTTCTAAAGCATTGTCATCCACAGCCGCAATCACTACAGGTGATTTTGGTTTTTCAACACCTCTAAGTTTAAAACGAAAATCTAAAGAATTATTTTCAAAATTAAGGAAAATATCCTGCCAATAAAGCAACCCAATGAGGATTGCGCCAAAAATGGCGATGAGGAGACTATTGCGATGGAGTTTACTCTTCAATTTTTTAAATTAAAGAAATTTCTTATTTTTTTAGAAAGCACGCTTTTGTTTAAGGTTTGCTGCTGAACGATTTCAGATTTTTCTTGAATGCCGGATAGCGCGGTTTGTCTGGCAGTGACCACTTCCGCTAAATTGTCAGATAAGGCTGGATGACGATTTAATATCTCTTTAAAATCATTTTTTTCCAACATGAGTAGTTCAGAATCCTCTAAAGCTTTTACTGTGGCAGATATAGCTTCTCCTGTTAGCAAAGAAAGTTCTCCAAAAAATTGACCTTCTCCTAACTCTCCTAAAGTGATGGCATTACCATCTTTTAAAGTACGCATCACCACTAACTTCCCTTTAAGCACAAGATAAAAAGAACTGCCCATCTGACCCTGCTCTACCACAATCTCTTTTTCTAAAAATGTTTGAAAATGAAATTTTTGGACTAAAACCTCTTTTTCTTCATTGGAAAGCATTTTAAAAAGATCAATTTTAGAAAGAAGTTCATCAAAATTCCTGGATTCTCCATCAATTTTTTTCTTAAAAAGTTGAACGGTTCGAATAGGAAATGGGATTTCCAAGCCTTCTCTTTTTAAAGCATACCAAACGCGCGTTGCCACATCGCTGGTTATTTTGCGCCAGATCGCGTAATGATCAGTCCAAAAAGTTAAATTATAAATAATGGCGGAATCTCCATAAGATTTTAAAATCACTTCAGGTAGAGGATGGGCAACAATCCCTTCTAGATTTTGCAGACAATTTAAAAGCACGCTTTTTACCTTTTTAGGAGGCGCGCTATAAGAAACTCCAACTTCTAATTTGCAACGATGACGTTTTGACTTATAACTATAATTTAAAAACATCCCTTTTTGTAATTCACTATTAGGAATAAAAAGGTGATCTCCTTCCCAACTGCGCAAAACCGTTCTTGCCCAGCTGATCTCAAGCACCTCTCCTTCTTTATCCCCAAGTTGTATCCAATCCCCAATATGCACCACTTTTGAAAGCGCGACTCCTGCAAAAAAGGTTTGAAAAGTATCCTTTAGCGCTATGCCAATGCCTAAAGAAAGTAAAGAGGTGGGGGCATACACTGCCCATGGATTAATGCTAAAAATTTTCTGTACTGCGATCACAACCGCAACCACAAAACCAAAAAGAACCATGGCTTTTCTTAAAGGGGGAGAAATATAGATTTTCATCACTGTGCACAAAAAATATTCCACTAGGAACTGATCTAAAATAAAAATCATTACATAAAAAAATAAAAGTAAGGTGGCAAAAGTGGTCCATGTTAAGAACGTTTGATTTAAACTGCCTTCTAAAGGACCTTGGGTAAAAGAGGTAAGGAAAATCGTCAAAAAAGTTAAAAGGATCCAGAGAAAATCAAATCTGTGGGGCAAAGGAAAAGATCGTTTATAAGCAAAATAACGGACGGCAAAATAAATGGCAACAGATAAAATTAAAATTCCAAATATGGCGATCAAAAGGGGAATAAAATTTTCAATCATTATTATTTCTTTCTGGAAGCTCTGCGCGACATTCCTTCTGAAACTCTTAATCTAATCAGCGCCCTTCTTAAAGCAGCCTGAGCATTGGCTAATTCTTTTGGACTTATGGTTTCCTTTTCTAATTCTTTTTTTGCCCGCTCCGCGGCAACTCTTGCTCTTTCCATGTCAATTTCTTTAGACATCTCTGCGGTTTCCGCAAAAATTTCAACTTTATAAGGATGAATTTCAGCAAAGCCGCCTGAAACCGCTAAAATTTCCGTTTCATTTCCTTTGCTAAACCTTGCCTCTCCCTCTTTAAGTTGAACCAGCATGGGTTGGTGCCCAGGCAAAATACCGCACTCACCCTCAAAAGCCGGCAAAGCAATAAAATCCACCTCTTCTTGAAGGACTAAACGCTCAGGTGAAATCACTTCTAAATTAATTTTTTTTAACATAAATTTTTTTTCTTACTTCTCTTTTGGCAACGGTAGTTGCTCGCTGAAAATGAAATTTCCTCACCGTTTCATCTTAAAAAAATTTTTGTTTCTATTATGCCTGCAACTGTTTTCCTTTCTCCACTGCTTCATCCATAGAGCCTACCATATAAAATGCCTGCTCAGGCAAAGTATCGTATTTACCTTCTACAAGCTCTTTAAACCCTTGAATCGTATCTTTCAAAGCAACATAACGGCCCGCTATTCCAGTAAACTCTTCAGCCACAAAAAATGGCTGAGAAAGAAATTTTTGAATTTTTCTTGCCCTAGAAACAATCAGTTTATCTTCATCTGAAAGTTCATCAATTCCTAAAATAGCAATAATATCCTGCAAATCCCTATACCGCTGCAAAACTTTCTGAACAGAACGAGCCACAAAATAATGTTCTGCGCCTAATATTTTAGGATCCAAAATTCTAGAAGTGGAATCCAAAGGATCTACCGCAGGATAAATTCCAAGCTCAGCAATGGGTCTGGATAAAACAGTGGTAGCGTCCAGATGAGCAAAAGCAGTAGCAGGAGCGGGATCAGTTAAATCATCCGCCGGCACATAAATCGCCTGAACAGATGTAATCGAGCCTTTTTTTGTGGATGTAATTCTTTCCTGCAGCTCACCCATTTCCGTGCCTAAGGTAGGTTGGTATCCCACAGCAGATGGCATGCGTCCTAAAAGAGCAGAGACTTCCGACCCTGCCTGAGTAAACCTAAAAATATTATCAATAAAAAGCAGCACATCCTGACCCGCCACATCTCTAAAATATTCTGCTTGCGTCAAAGCGCTTAATCCCACTCTTAAACGTGAGCCAGGAGGCTCATTCATCTGTCCATAGACTAAAACAGCTTTATCAATAACTTTGGATTTTTTCATTTCCAGCCACAAATCATTTCCTTCACGGGTCCTCTCTCCCACGCCTCCAAAAACTGACACTCCTCCGTGATGCATGGCCACATTATGAATGAGTTCCATGATCACAACTGTTTTACCCACGCCAGCGCCGCCAAAAAGACCTACTTTACCTCCCTTCATGTAGGGTTCAAGTAAATCTATGACTTTAATTCCAGTTTCAAACACCTGAGGCGTTGTCTCCTGATCCACAAAAGAGGGAGGAGCGCGATGAATTGGAAATTTTTGATCGCTCACAATATCTCCCATATAATCTTTAGGTTCTCCCAACACATTCATTAAACGACCTAAACAGCCTTTGCCAACAGGAACGCTAATAGGCGCGCCTGTATCTTCAGTGACCATGCCTCTTTTTAACCCATCTGTAGAACCCAAAGCAATAGCCCGGACCGTATTGTCGCCTAAATGCTGCGCCACCTCCACAGTTACAGCGCCCTCCTGATTTTCCGAATGATCTCTTCTTACTTTTAAAGCATCCAAAATTTGAGGCAAATGTCCTGAAGAAAATTCAATATCCACTACTGGACCAATCACTTGCACCACTTTTCCAAGATTCATACGTTTCTCCTTAAAGTTTTAAACTATTTTAAAGCTTCCGCTCCACCCACAAGTTCTGCGATTTCCCGGGTGATAATAGCCTGACGCGTGCGATTGAGCTTTAAAGTCAGTAAATCAATTAGTTCACTCGCGTTTTTTGTAGCGGAATCCATTGCAGCCATTCTTGCTCCTAATTCCGCCGCGGAGGATTCCAGCAAAATTCTAAAAATTTGAGATTTTACATAGCGGGGAAGCAACCCTTCTAATAGCAACTCTTTTTTAGGTTCATAAATAAAATCAGTTTTTTGTTCCTGAGAAATTTGCAAAGGTTTTGCAATAGGCAATAAGCGCTCTACCACTAACCTTTGCTGAATCACAGATTTAAATTCATTGTAAACCACCACCACTTCTGCAAGCTGGTTTTGAAGATAAGCCTTAATTAATTCTGATCCGATCAGCTCTGCGTGAATATAAGAAAGATTATTAAAAATATTGATCGTTTCACCGCTAATAGAAGCGCCCACTCTTTTAAAAAAATCCCTTCCCTTTCTACCCACTACAAAAAAAAGAATCTCTTTATTCTCATTTTCCTTTAATACTTCAACTGCTTTTTTTATGAGATTGGTATTAAAAGAGCCGCATAGCCCTTTATCCGCAGTGACTAATAAAAGCGCGATCCGATTTGTTTGATTAGTTCTTAATAAAGGATGGAGCGTTGAAAAAAGTTCTTCGGCGTTGGAATCTTCATTTTGCAAGATTCGGGCAGCTAAATCGCTTAACAAGTCGCGCATCTTAAACGCAAAAGGACGAGCTGCAAGAATTCTACTCTGCGCCCTGCGCAAACGTGCAGCAGCTACCATCTTCATTGCTTTGGTAATTTGTTCAGTGGAACGAATCGTCTTAATTTTTTTTCTATATTCTCTTAAAGAAGACATTTTATTTAACTCTTCCTTTTAGACTTTTTAAACAAATGAGGACTTTCCTGATTCCTTTTCTAAAATCTTCACATAATCTCGAATTCCAGATTCAGGACTAAACTGGCATTTAAACCCTAAAACCTGATTGGAAAAACCCATATCCGCTTGGGTCTGATCCTGATAAAAATCATACGGGTTATCAAAATAGTCTGTAGGTTTATTTGCGCCTAAAGCGGAATTTATAATTTGAATGATTTGGTTAAAAGTGGTGGGGATTCCAGTGCCCACATTAAAAACCCCGCTGCCAGAAAATTCCCATGCTTTTAAATTAGCCAGCGCCACATCCTTTACATAGATAAAATCCCTAAATTGCTCTCCCCATTTAAAAATTCTGGGGGATTTTCCAGAGGCAATCTGAGAGTATAACTGAAACACCATGCTGGCTGCGTTTAATTTATGCGTTTCATTGGGTCCATAAACATTAAAATAACGAAGCCCTACTAAAGAAATCTGTGGATTTTTTTTCGCAAATAATAAAGCTGCTTTTTCCATCTCAACTTTACTCTCCCCATAAATATTGGCTGGGGCGGGGATGTCAGTTTCCCGCATGGGAACTTTTCCCTTGCCATAGGTTGCGGCGCTGGAGGCATAAACCACTTTTTTGCAGCCAGTTCTTAAAGCAAATTCAAGGATCTTTATAAACGCTTCAACATTAGTCCCCAACATTAATTCTTTATCCATCACGGTCGTATCAGTGATCGCTGCCTGATGAAAAATAGCGTCGAATTTTCCCAAAGAATCATAGTCAAAAAAACGAATATCCCCTTTAAAGAATTCGCCTTTAAAATTTTTTAAATTTTCTTTGGAGCCGGGCGTTGAATTGCACAAACCAACAACAGAACCTTTTTTCTGCAATTCAAAAGCTAGGTTAGAGCCAATAAAACCAGTTGCGCCAGTGACTAAAAAACGCATGAGTTAATAACTAAAACCTTTTTTAAAATTTTCAATGGCAAGAATAATTTTTTGTTTTAAATCTTCCTCAATCACTTTTTTTTCTTTAACCATGGAAAGAATTTCCGGGACATTTTGATCTAAAAATTGAAAAAACTCTTTTTCAAACTTACCTATGGCGCTTACAGGCAGCTCATCCAAAAATCCATTCACTCCGGCAAAAATAATCAGGATCTGTTTTTCTACAGGAAGAGGCTGGTACTGATCCTGTTTAAGCAATTCCACCATTCTTTCCCCTCTGGAAAGCTGCTGTTTAGAAGCTTTATCTAAATCAGATCCAAACTGAGCAAACGCGGCTAGCTCATTATACTGGGCTAAATCTAAACGCAAACGGCCAGCCACCTGCCGCATCGCTTTAATTTGCGCGCTGCCGCCCACTCTGGATACGGAAAGCCCTACATTCACCGCAGGCCTCACTCCAGAATAAAAAAGTCCAGACTCTAAATAAATTTGACCATCCGTAATAGAAATGACATTTGTGGGAATATAGGCAGAAACATCTCCAGCTTGAGTTTCTATAATGGGAAGCGCGGTTAAAGAACCTCCTCCATTTTTTTCATTTAATTTACAGGCCCGCTCCAGCAGTCTTGAATGGAGATAAAATACATCTCCAGGATAAGCTTCCCGTCCCGGAGGTCTGCGCAAAAGCAAAGAGATTTGACGATAAGCCTGAGCGTGCTTGGAAAGATCATCATAAATACAAAGCGCATGTTTTCCCTGCCACAAAAATTCTTCGCCAATGGTACAGCCTGAATAAGGCGCGATATATTGCACGGGAGCAGGATCAGAAGCAGTGGCAGAAACTACAATAGTATATTCCATGGCTCCATGATCCTCTAGCTTCTGCACAACCTGGGCCACTGTGGATTGTTTCTGTCCTATCGCCACATAAATACAAATTACATTCTGTCCTTTTTGGTTAATAATAGTGTCCACAGCAATTGCGGTTTTACCGGTTTGCCTATCCCCAATAATAAGTTCTCTTTGCCCTCGTCCAATTGGAATCATAGAATCTATGGCTTTAAGCCCTGTTTGCAAAGGCTCTTTTACAGGTTGACGTTCTACCACACCGGGCGCGATCACTTCCAAAGGCCGATCCTGATCTGATTGAATCGCTCCTTTTCCATCTATGGGTTGACCTAAAGGGTTAATGACCCGGCCGATCAAAGATTGGCCCACTGGAATACTCATGATTTTTCCAGTGCGTTTAGCTTCATCTCCCTCCTTAATAAGATGACTCTCTCCCAATAAGACCACGCCCACGCTTTCTCTCTCTAAATTTAAAACCATCCCGGAGACGCCGTGGGGGAATTCAAGCATTTCACCAGCCATGGCATTTTCTAAACCCCAAACCCGGGCAATTCCATCCCCACTCTGAAGGACATAACCTACTTCCTTAAGTTCTGTCTTAAGGTTAAATCCCTCAATCTCTTTTTTTAAAACACTGGTAATTTCTTCAGATTTAATTGTCATATCCAAACCTCAATTTCATTCTATTTAATTGTGATTTTAAGCTATGATCCAGAACCATGTCTCCGGCTTGAATCATTAGCCCTGCTATCAGCTCAGGATGAACGCTAACTTCCAAAATAACTTTTTTTTTAAAAATTTGAAAAAGCATCTGCTCCAGATTTTTTTTTGCTTTTTCATCCAAAAGCGCGGCAGATTTTACAACTGCTTTAACCTGATCATTTTCCTCATCCGTAAAATGATCAAAACGCATAAAAATTAAAGCAAGGAGGTTCAACCTTTTTTTAGCCAAAAGCAAATCTAAAAAACGCATTAAAACTTCTGCAAATTCATAAGGTTCAGATGAAAGAGCCTTTCTTAAAACCTTTTGCTTAAATTGGCAAGGTAAAAGAGCATGCTCCAACGCTTTAGAACACTCTTCATTTGAACGAATGAGTTCCAGAACTTTATGCAATTGATCCTTTACTTCCTTAAAGGAATGAATTTTTTCTTCTTTTACCGCAAGAAAAAAAGCTCTTGCATATCGTTGGGCTAAAGCGCTGTCTTTCATTTAAAAGTATGATTTCTCTTTTTTATAATCTTTTAGATCCGCTAAAAAGTCCTGCAGAAATTTTTCCTGCACTTTTTTATCCACGCTCTGCTGCAATAATTTTTCAGCCATTAAAAGAGAAATAGAACCAACTTCTTTTTTTAGATCCGCTAAAAGTTTGTCTTTTTCAAGATTCAGTTGTTCCTTGCCTTTTTCCAGAATCTGCCTCGCCTTGGCATCTGCTGTTTTTAAGATTGTCTCCTGGATTTGAAGCCCTTTTTTCTCCGCTTCCCCTAAAAGAACTTGAGTCCTGGATTGAATCTCTGCGAGCTGAACTTCATACTCTTTTTTTAGTTTTTCCAGATCCTCTTTATTTTTCTCTGCAGCTTCAATCTCATTTTTAAGTTTAGCTTCCCTCTCATCAATTAATTTTAAGATAGGGATCCAAGCCAATTTTTTTAAGATAAAGACCATGGCTAAAAAAGTAACCACAGTCCAAAACATTAAACCAACATCTGGTTTTAATAAATTTTCCATATTTTTGGATCCGCTTTTTGTTTTTTATTTAAGTTCATGCATGACTCTTTAAGCGCAAACTTTATCTATTTGCTTCTACAGCGCTTGCAGCATGACCTTCTGTTCCAGAAGATTTTGGCAGACCTAAATTTAAGGCCACTAAAAGACAAATCACCAATCCAAAAAAACCAAGACCTTCAATTAAAGCTGCTGGAATAATCATGGATGTTCTTAAAGCTCCTGCTGCCTCTGGCTGCCTAGCGGTGCCTTCTAAAGCCGCGCTTGCAAGCCGCGCAATTCCAAAAGCTGCAGCTAATAAACAAAGACCTGCGCCAAGACCTGCGCCCAAATAACCTAACCCTAAGTAGAGCATTGTTTTACTTCCTCCTTATCATTTAATGTTCTGGATGTATAGCAGCGCCCACAAAAAGCGCTGTTAAAAATGTAAAAATAAAAGCTTGTAAAGGAACCACAATCGCCAATTCAAGCAAATAGATAAATAAAGACATGACAATAGAAAAAGGAGCGGTGGACAACCCTACCCAAGGATTGATCGCGCCAAAAATAAAAATAAGCCCTAAAAAAGCCAAAACCACAATATGGCCTGCGATCATGTTCATAAAAAGACGGATACAAAGCGCGAATGTTTTGGTAAGGAATCCTATTAGTTCAACTGGAATCATTAAAGGAAGAAGCCAGACAGGAAGTCCATGAGGCACAATACTTTTAAGATAATGCTTGACTCCCTGCTGCCTGATGCCTGCCAAATGAATCAGACAAAAAGTGCATAAAGAGAGCGTGGCAGTTACAGCGATATTGCCTGTGGGGCAAGCGGCTCCGGGAATAAGTCCTAAAAGATTACAAACCAAAATAAAAAAGAATAAGGTTAAAAAGTAGTGTAGATAGTTTTTGCCTTCCTTGCCTAAAGCAGGCAAAACCACTTCATCTCGGATAAATTGCACAATCGCCTCAATACATATTTTCACTCTGCGAGAGGCTTGAGCGGAACCGTATTTTAAAAAAAGGAAAAGAGAGATGAGTAAAAAAGAAGATATCCACATCATTAAAAGATGTTTGCTTAAAACTAAAGGAACATTCCCAATAAAAAACAGAGATTTAAAAGAATGGTCTAAAATGTGGTGCTCTAAAATTGTTTTAAAATCCATAGCGATGATTCAATCTGTGGTCGCCGCAAACATTTTTAAGGATCAGAGTAATCCCTAAACCTGTAAACAAAAAAGTAAATAACACCAAACCTATAAGCGCAAAAACTAAATCAAAATCTTGATTTTTAAAAATAAAAAAAGCAGTGAATCCAAGAACCAACATTTTCCAAGCCAGGTTACTGAAAAAAACTCCAAAGAACATTGCATTCGACTTTTTCCATGCGACATTTAAAGAGAGAAAAGAAGCGATTCCATTGAAACAGGAAAGAACTGCCGCCAGCATTAAACTATTTTGAATGGGAAGGCTGAGCTGAAAGTTCTTGAAACCAAAAATTAGCAAAAAAGCTATGAGAATAAATAAAATAATGCCATGAATCACTTTAATTTGAATCATTTTTACCTTCGTTTTTAAATTGACTGATCAACTGATAAAGACCAATGAAAAGGCCTAAAAAACCACCAACCAATGTAAGCCACGGAAGACAATTAAATTTTTTGTCCAGCCAATAGCCTATGAAAAAACAAATGAGAATTGTTCCTGCCAGCTCTAATCCCACTCCCAAATAGCTCAAGGAACTTGAAGGCCCAAACCAATTTTTCATTGAATTTCAGTTTTCATGAAATTTGAGAGGAAAGACTAAGTTTTTTATTTTACAAAAATGAACTTAAGAATTCAAATAAATTCAGCAAGTGGTTAAGAAATTAAATTTTTCTTTTTTAACTCTTGCAAATAAAAAGATTCCAGACGCTTTGCAATTAAGCTTGCTTCAAAATTTTCTTCTGCCCTTTGCCTTGCGCACTCACCCATTTCTAAACGTAAAAATTTTTTTTCGCATAATAATTTTAAAACTTCAGCATATTTCTTCCAATCGTTCTGCGGCGCCACAAAACCGCATTCTTTAGTCAGGAGTTCAGCCTGAGCATTGCGAATGTGGGAAAAATGAGAAACCACAGGCTTTCCATGGATCATGGCTTCAGCAATGACGCAGCCAAAGGTTTCACCGTCTAATCTTGCATGGGCTAAAACATCAATCGTATTATAAAACTTGCTTAAAAATAAATCAGAGATCTCTGGTTCCAAAAAAAGAATTCTTCTAATGCCCATTTTTTTTGAGTCCTCTTTCATTTTGGGCGGCGCGGAAAGAACTAAAAATAGGGTCTGGTCTGTTTCAATCTGTTTATAAGCTCCCAGAGAAATTGGATCATAAATGTCATCTGCATTTCTGCCAATTCTTCCCAATACAAAACAATCCTTTTCAATCTTCAATTCTTTTCTTAAATTCTCTTTTGTCTGCGGCTTTTCTACAGGGCAGTAAAGCACATCACAACGCGGGTCTTCTTTAGACCAGCTTTGCGTAGCCTCTTTCAGCCAATAGGAAGGAAACAAAATCTTATTTAATTTATATTGAAAGTAAGACTCATCTCTAAAACCAAAAACATTAATGGTAAATAAAAGCGGTATTTGGTCAATCACTTTAGGATGGTTAAAAGGCCGGGACATAAGACCGCTATGATGCACATGCAAAATATGAGGAGAAATTTTTCTCATGATTTTAGCTAAAGTAAAATCAGTATAAAGAATGACTCTCTCCTCTCCCAATACTTTTATAAATTCTGGAACCCGGGCATGCAAATAATGATTTTGTTGTTTGCGCGCAAGGGCTGCTTTTGATCCAAAAAAAGCTTTTACATGATCTGAAAAGAGCCGATGCAAAGGAACCGGATAATATGGGGCTAGAGCGTAAATTTCAAAAAGATCTTTATTCAGATATTTACACAAAAGCTGCATCTCTTTTTCCGTGCCGCCTAAACCCAGCTGATTAGAATGATGAACAATCCGAATTTTATTCATAAAACCTTTAAAATTTTACAATATCTGACTTTCAATTACCGCAAATTTCGGATTTAAAAAAACTGTATGCAATTTATTTTATCTGATTGTTTTCAAAATCGCTTGACAGATTTATAAAAACATCTATAATGAGTAGTCACCAAAATGAAATGTTTAGGACGACATCTCTTAGTTGAATATTATTCATGCAATCCAAAAATTTTAATGGATGTAAGCCGCATTGAAGATTTGCTGGTAGGGGCCGCAAAATACGCAAAAGCTCACATTGTAGATGTTGTTTTTCATACTTTTAATCCTCATGGCGTTTCCGGCGTAGTAGTGGTAGAAGAATCACACCTTGCCATTCATACCTGGCCAGAACATAAGTTTGCCTCTGTGGATATTTATACCTGCGGAGACAGTATTGACCCTTGGCAAGCTTATAAATACCTGTTAAAAGGGCTAAAAGCTAAACACTCCACAGCAACGGAAATGAAACGGGGAGTGCTGCATACTAAAAAAGATAAAAAAAGTATTTATTTAAAAACTTAAACTAAAATGACTCATCCTCATGACCATTCGTCCAATCATTACTTTAAAGAGTGGTTAACACCCCATGAAGTTCATAGTCATCACTTAAAAAAAATCCTTGTTAAGAAAAAAACAAAATTCCAAAATGCGATGGTAAGCGATACCTATTCTTTTGGCCGAGTCCTGATTTTAGATGGGGAAATGCAATCCGCCCAGTTGGATGAATTTATCTATCACGAGGCTCTGATCCATCCCTCGCTCACAAGCCACCCTCAGCCAAAAACCGCGTTAATCTTAGGCGGCGGCGAAGGAGCCACGATCAGAGAAATCCTTAAACACCCGACCATTGAAAAAAACGCCATGGTTGACATTGACTCGGAAGTAATCGCTTTTTGCAAAAAATATTTAAAAACCTGGCACCAAGGGTCGTTTGAAAACCCAAAAACAGAAATCGTGATTGGAGACGCAAAAAAATTTATTGAAGATTCAAAAAATAAGTTTGACATTATTATTTCCGACCTCCCTTCTCCCATGGAAAAAGGGCCGGCTTCTCAACTCTACACCATAGAATTCTATAAAACTTTAAGTTCAAGACTAAACTCAAATGGAATTTTTACGCTTCAGGCTGGGTCCGGAAACTTATTGCAGCTTGAGCTTCATCTTAAACTCTATAACACTCTTAAAAAAATATTCCCGTTGGTTCGTTCTTATTCAGCTTTTATTCCTTCTTTTGACGTGCCTTGGTCGTTTTTATTCTGCGGCAATTCTCTAAAGCGCGACCCTTTTAAAATTTCAGCAAAAGAAATAGATGCGCGCCTTAAAGCAAGAAACATAAAATCATTAAAATTCTATGACGGCATGACCCATGAAGGACTTTTTAGAATTCCCAAATATTTGAGGACTGCGTTAGAAAAAGAAAAAGGGGAGATCTCCCTTAAAAAACCAGTTTACTTTTATAAATAAGTTTAGTATTAATACTCTTTCTAAATGAATAAACAAGCGCAAGCGCCTATCTTTGAAACTTTGCTCGCTCGGGCAAAAAGAAAGGTAACCTCCTTTCACACGCCCGGACATAAAAACGGCAAAGGTCTGGATAAAAAACTAAAAGAATTTACCGGCAAATCCGCCTATTATTTTGACGTAACTGTTTTCCCAGAAGTGGATTCTTTGCACGACCCGGTGAGTTCCATTAAAAAAGCTCAAAGCTTAATGGCAGATGCCTATGGAGTTAAAAATTCATTTTTCTTAGTCAATGGCTCAACTGTTGGCAATCAGGCCATGCTGCTTTCCGCCTGTAACCCGGGAGATTCTGTGATTGTTTCTAGGAACGCTCATAAATCTATTCTTGCCGGCATTATTCTTTCTGGGGTCTGGCCCATCTGGCTGCAGCCAAAAGTAGATCAAAATTTAGATATTCTTTTTGAGCCCCAGCCAGAACAGATTGAAGCAGCTCTCAACCAATTTCCAGAAGCTAAGGCGGTTTTTATCACCAGCCCCACCTATAATGGAGTCACAGCGGACTTAGTTAAAATTTCTGAAATTGTGCATCGTCACGGAAAATTTTTGCTGGTAGATGAAGCCCATGGACCTCATTTAAAATTTCATGAAGATTTGCCCATTTCAGCTGTGGAAGCAGGCGCGGATCTCTGCGTGCAATCCACTCATAAAGTTCTTTCCGCGCTTTCCCAAGGCTCTGTCTTGCATTTTAATTCAGAAATTCTAGATATTAACCGGGTTAAAAAAGTGATCTCCATGCTGCAGACCACAAGCCCCAATTACCTGATCCTCGCCTCCATTGACTTAGCCCGCAGACAAGCGATTCAAAATGGGGAAAAAATATTAGAGAGGGTGATTCGCATTGCAGAATATGCCAGAAAAAAACTAAACCAAACGCGTCATTTCTTTTCCTTTACCAGAAAAGAAATTCAAGCCAGAAGCTATGACCTGGATGTGACCAAACTAACCATCAATGTAACTAAGAGCGGACTCTCTGGCCAGGAAATTGATGCTATCCTCTCTAAAGAATATAACATTCAAGTGGATGCCGCAGACCTTTTTAATTTGATAGCGATCCTTGGCACTGGAACAGATAAAACGGACATAGACCATTTAGTTAAGACTTTGGAAGAAATTGATTCTAAATACCGAGGCACAGCAAAAAACTGGACTTTGCAGATTCCATCCCTTTCCACAGAAATGGTGATGATGCCTCGGGAAGTGTTTCTTTCCAAAAAAACTAAAAGGGTTCCTCTTTCAAAAGCAGCAGGGCATATCTCAGCGCAAACCCTGACGCCCTACCCTCCTGGAATTCCTGTTTTAATACCCGGGGAAAGAATCACAGAAGAAATTTGCAACTACCTGACCAATCTATCTGAAAAAGAGTTGAGGGTCTCTGGACAGGAAACAGATACTTTAAGAACCATTAAAGTGGTGACTGTATAATTTTTACACATAAAGAATAGGAAGGAGAAAATCCATGAGCAAAACAAAAAAGAAAAAAGTTTCCAAATCAAGCAAAAAAAAATTAGAGAAAAAAAACTCTAAAAAAACATTCAAACCTCAAAAAGGGACTAAAAACTTTTCAGAACTACTGAGCCGTAAAAGGGAAGAGATTTTACAAACCGTAAAGCAAAAAGAAATGGATCTAAGCTCTGGAGAAATTGGGGATGAAGCTGATGTTGCCAGCCAAACTTTTGAAAGGGAAATGATGTATGAGATGACCAATGGGGAGCGCATGGTTTTAGATGACATAGAAGCCAGTTTAAGAAAAATAGAAAGAAACGAATTTGGAACCTGTGAATCCTGCAAAAAAAAGATATCCAATCAAAGATTGCGCGCCATGCCCTGGGCGCGTTACTGTATTGGCTGCCAATCTAAGGCAGAATCCCCAAGAGCTTAAAAGCAGGCGATTCATGAAAACGATCCTTAAGTACCAGCTGATCTGATTAAAGTCCGAATAGTTTTTATTTATTGAACTGGCGCACATCCCATAGAAGATGGACTCTCTTTACTTAAAACAAATTGAAGTAGGGCCCATGGCTAATTTTGTCTATTTAATTGGAGATGCTTTTACAAAAGAGGTCTTGATCGTTGACCCAGCCTGGCAAATAGATACTCTTTTTAAAATCATCCACTCTGAAAATCTAAAATTAAGAGGAGCTCTGATCAGCCACGCTCATTTTGATCACACCAATGGCTTGAGTGAACTTCTGAATCTAGCAGACATTCCAATTTATATTCAAAAAGAAGAAGCGGATTTCGTAAAATCCGTGGGAAAAGCAGAATCTCTTTTTCCTTTGCTGCCTGAAGAACATTTAAAAAAAGTGGGGAATGAAGAAAAAATTACAGTAGGAAAAATTGAAATTACTCTCATACACACTCCCGGACATACTCCCGGCTCTCAATGCTTTTTAATAAAAGACAATCTTATTTCAGGAGATACTCTATTTATAAGAACGTGCGGCCGCTCTGATCTGCCAGGGAGCGATCCTAAAAAAATGTATGAATCCCTAACGCAAAAGCTAATGAAACTTCCCTCAAAAACCGTGCTTTATCCCGGCCACAACTATGGAGACCTTAGCTCCTCAACCTTAGAGGAAGAGAAAAAGAAAAATCCATATCTCCTTTGCGAATCTCTGGAAACTTTTCTAATGCTCTCTGGTCACACAAGGAGAAAAATATGAAACTTGAAAATAAAAATATTGTTATTTTAGTGGAGCAACAATACCAAGATCTGGAAGTTTGGTATCCTTATTATCGTTTAAAAGAAGAAGGCGCAAAGGTCATTTTGGCAGGGACTGGCAGCGCAAACACTTATATGGGGAAATTTGGAGTTCCAGCAAAAGTAGATTTTTCCATTGATGAACTTAAAGTTAAGAATCATGACGCTGTTCTTATCCCCGGAGGTTGGGCTCCGGACTTTTTAAGACGGTATGAAACAGTGATTAAATTTGTGCAACAAATGCATAAAGCGGGAAAATTGATCGCGAGCATCTGCCATGGGGGATGGGTTCTAGCGTCTTGTGGAATTATAGAAAAAAGAACCTTAACCTCCTTTTTTGCAATTAAGGACGATTTAATAAACGCGGGGGCAAAGTTTGTGGACAAAGAGGTAGTGGTGGACAAAAATTTAATTACTTCCCGCACGCCGGATGATTTACCATTATTTGTCTTTGAAATAATTAAAAACTTGAGTCGGGGGAAATAAATTCATGGAATATAAAGTAATTTATGAAAAAAATGATTGCATTTCAGCGAACCGCTGCATGGGAATCCATCCAGAACTTTGGGACAAAGATCAGGATGGAAAAGCGATTTTAAAAAAAGGAAATCTAAATTCCCAAACAAAAAAATATGAGTTAGCCATTCAAGAAAAAGAGCTGCCTGCCTATAAAGAATCCGCATTAATTTGCCCGGTTTTTGTGATTGATATTGTGGAGTTAGAATCAGGAAAAAGTATCCTTAACATAAAACCAACAAAAACCCCGGAAAAAGAAGATGTGCCTGTATTAAAAGCCCACTATGAATCTAGAAAAGAATGGGCCATGGATCCTAAAGGATTTTTTACCATTAAACCATTCCCGGAAGAACAACTGATTCGAGCCAGGTATTATGGAGAAGATTATGCTTTGAAAATAGTGATTGAAGGCAAAAATGCGGAAGAGATTTATAACACTATTGTCCGAGAAAAACTTGTATCCACGTTTCAACACGCAGCCTATGTTGGCTGTGAGTTAATGAAAGCAGAAATCGCCATGAAAAAAAATCTCTCTTATGTGCAGGATGACCCATTGCCTTGAAGACTCTCCATGCGAATCGTCATAGCGCCAGATTCATTTAAGGAAAGCCTTTCCGCTGAGAACTGCTGTAAAGCGATCCAAAAAGGAATAAAAAAAATCCTTCCAGATGCTGCCACTCTCCTTATCCCCATGGCAGACGGCGGAGAAGGCACACTCTCTTGTCTCTTCAATTCTGTTAAAGGAAAAATAATCCGCTGCAAAGTTCATGATCCTTTAAGCCGACAAATCACAGCTTCCTATGGGATCATGGAAAAGGGCAAAACAGCCCTGATCGAAATGGCAGAGGCTTCTGGTCTTACTTTAATCCCTCCTAAAAAAAGAAACCCAATGATCACCACTTCTTTTGGAACTGGGGAACTAATACGAGATGCTTTAGAAAAAGGGTGTGAAAAAATTATTCTAACCCTAGGCGGAGTCGCAACCAATGACGCTGGCATAGGCATGGCCCAAGCTTTAGGATTTAAATTTTTAGACAAAAAGGGAAAAGAGATTCCTAAAGGAGCTTATGGATTAAAATTTTTAGACCGGATTGATACTGCTTTGGTTCATCCTAAACTTAAAAACACTGAGTTCTTCCTTTGTTGCGATGTAAAAAATCCTCTCTGCGGAAAAAATGGATCAGCTCAAATCTATGGCCCGCAAAAAGGGGCAAGCCCAAAAATGGTAAAAGAGATAGATAAAAATCTATTCCATTTATCAAAAATTATAAAAAAGGATTTGGGACTATCCATCTTAAAAAAAGCCGGCACAGGCGCTGCTGGCGGAGCAGGGGGCGGAGCCATCGCTTTTTTTAATGGAAAGGTTCAATCTGGAATTAAAACTGTGATTGAATTAACAAATTTAGAAGAAAAAATTAAAGGAGCTGACATGGTGATAACAGGAGAAGGAAAAATTGATCAGCAAACCCTCTTTGGCAAAACAGTGGCTGGAGTTGCCAGTCTGGCAAAAAAACAGCATGTTCCTGTGATCGCTTTTTGCGGCCAAATTTCAGGGGAGATTAAAAAACTTCATGATCTGGGAATAACTGCGATCTTTTCCATTGTGCCCGGCCCCATTAAAGAGGAAGAATCCCTTAAAAAAACATCTCTATATTTGCAAAGGAAAACCGAAGAGGTCATGCGAGTTCTTAAAATTTTTATAAAATAAAAAATACTTTTAATAACCATCTCGGTTGTCACTAGAAAAAATGGGCTTCTGCTGCAACTTTCAATGAGAACTAACTTACTTGGCTATGAAAAAATTTAATATTTATATTACGAGAAAAATTCCTGAAATTGGACTAAAGCTCATTCAAAAAGAATGCGGCGGTTACCAAATCAATCCTCATAACCGGGTTCTTAAAAAACAGGAACTAATAAAAGCAGTAAAAGATCAAGATGCGCTTCTTTGTCTTTTAACAGATAAAATTGATAAGGAGGTGATCCTTGCAGCAGGTCCAAAATTAAAAGTGATCTCCGCCTATTCTGCGGGATATGAAAATATTGATCTTAAAACAGCTACGGATAAAAGAATAGTGGTCACAAATACTCCCGGGGTATTAAGCATTGCTACCGCAGAAACCGCATGGGCACTGATGCTTGCAGCAGCTAGAAAAATTGTGGATGGGGATCTTTTTATGCGCAAAGGAAAATTTAAAGGGTGGGATCCTCTTCTTTTTTTAGGACAAGAAATCTCTGGTAAGACCTTAGGGATTATAGGCGCAGGAAGAATAGGAACTGAATTTGGACTCATGTCTAAAGGGTTCAGAATGAATGTTTTGTATAATAGTAACAAAGTTAACAATCTTTTAGAAAAAGAAATTAACGCTAAAAAGGTCTCTTTAAAAACTTTGCTTAAAAAATCAGAACTGATCAGTCTGCATGTGCCCTTAAATTCAAAAACCTATCACTTAATAGGAAAAAAAGAGTTCGCCCTAATGAAACCTACAGCAATTTTAATTAATACTGCCCGGGGTCCAGTTGTAGATGAAAATGCGCTTGTAATGGCTCTAAAAAATAAAAAAATATTTGGCGCAGCTCTGGATGTTTATGAAAATGAACCGGAACTAACCCTTGGACTCTCTCAACTTCCTAATGTAGTTTTAGCAGCTCATATTGGCAGCGCTACCACGCAAACCCGTGAGGCAATGGCAAGGCTTGCGGCGGAAAATCTGATCCTGGCTCTTAAAAAACAAAAACCAAAAAATTGCGTGAACCCGGAAGTTTTAGAATGATCAACCTTGTTTTTGGAATACTTTTGATATTTGGCATAGTCTGGGCCGCAAAAAAATTCTATTTTCCAACAGAGATTGCCGAGCATCCAGATCGTTATCCAATAAAACAAGAGACTAAAATTTCTAAAAGAGAGCTAGCCATGCTTCTTTCTCATTTACAGCGCTGGAAAAAAGAGGGGAAATTGACCAGAGAAGAATACGACCATTTAACGGATCTTTGTTTAGGAGAAATGCGGGATTTTCCAAAAGGAGAATCTTAAAAGTAAAGAGCCCCCGGTTTAAATTAACTTTAATCCTTGATTAGCAGATGAGCAACAAGACGAAAAAGATCAGAGACAATTTTAAGGATAGATAATAAAGATCAAAAAAATAGGAGGAAGATAAATTGTTTAACCAGCTTAAAGAGATGTATGAATTGCAAAAAAAGGCAAAGGAAATCCAAAAAAAATTAGAAAATATTTTTGTAGAACAGAGTGACAATGGAATTACCATAAAAGTCAATGGCCTCTTTAAAGTAGATTCTTTAAACATTGATTCCAGCTATTGCGCGCTGGAAAAAAAAGAAAAATTAGAATCTCTCTTAAAAAAACTTTTTACAGAAGCGGTGCAAGAGGTGCAAAAAAAATCAGCCATGGAATCTAAAGACTTACTAAAAAGTTTTAACTTATAGAGGAAAAAAAGGGAAGTGAAAAAAGGGAGGATTAGACAGAGCTTAAAAATTTCTTTTATAGAAGGTCTTTTCGCTTCTGCCATGTTAGGGCTTACAGAAAATTTCTGGGTAGCTTGTGGAGAAGCTCTAAAGGTAACTGCTTTAAAAGCTGGTTTAGTCAGCACCCTCCCCCATTTAATATCTTCTTTTTTACAAATTGCAGTTGGATCTCTCACTGAAAAATGTGGGGGCAGGCTCAAAACCCTTAAAAAAATTATTGCGCTGCAATGGCTTTTCCTTTTACCTCTAACCCTCTTACCTATCATCTCAGCTGAAAATCGTTACCCATTATTGCTTGTTTGCGCTATCTTTTTTGCCATTGGCGGAAGCCTCCCAGGCCCTGCCTGGCTTTCCTTAATGAGCGATCACCTTCCTCCACGGTCCACAGGAAAATATTTTGGCTGGAGAAATAGAATTTTTGGATTGGTCTCTTTAGGGTGCGGTCTTTTTGCAGGACAGTTTTTACAAATTTTTAAAAAAAATATTTTATGGGGATTTGCGCTTTTATTTGGCTTAGCCTGTATTTTACGCTTTATTTCCTGGTCTTTAGTCATCCGCATGTTTGATCCTAAAAGAATAAAAAATTCATTGCCTCAGGCTCAAAATGGACAAGCTCTGCCAAGAAATTTTTTTAGTTTTCTAAAAATAGGGATGGAACACAGTTGGGTTCGCTTTGTTTTTTTTATAGGGATGTTCATGTTTTCAGTTAATATTAGCGCTCCTTACTTAGCAGTCTATATGTTAAGGGATCTTCATTATTCCTACACAACGTTTAGTTATGTTACTTTTTCAGCGACATTAGCCGCTATCTTTGGGGTTAAAGTCTGGGGAGAACTTGCCGACCGTTTTGGACATCTGAATGTGATTCGGGCTACAACACTTTTTATCTCTATTATTCCCTTGCTTTGGTTTGCTTCCGGAGATCCTCTCTGGTTAGTGCTGGTACAAATTTGCGCGGGATTTATCTGGTCTGGTTTCCAGCTTTGCACCATGACTTTTGCCTTTTCTGAAATTTCCTCTGAAGACAGAACCCATGCGCTGGGATACCTTGCTGCCTTAAACGGCTTAGGGATTTTTCTAGGCTCTACTTTCGGAGGATTTTTAGTAAATGTTCTTCCTAAGATTGGCCCTTCCCAATTTCTTGGTCTCTTTTTAATTTCAGCGTTTATGAGATTCTTAAGCTGCTTACTTTTTTTTAAAAAACTTAAAGAAAGCCGTTTGGTTCAGTCCACCACTATTTTAAATCTTTACATGGATGCTTTGGGTCTCTACCCTCTTTTCCAATCTGGAAAAGAAACCCTGGAAATTGAATATAAGAAAAAAGATGAGAAAAAAACTTTTTAGTTTGCTGCTGCTCCAAATTTTCTCCTCATTTTTTATTTCTGCAAAAGAAAATAATAAACTGATTGAAAAAACCAAAAAAACCGTGGAAAAGGTCACTAAAAAAATCGCAGAGCCAATTACAGATCCTAAAGCTGCGTTTTCTTACTGGTTTGACTTTGATCCCAGAATAGAACGGGGAGAAAAAACAAATTTTAATATTCTTCCCTTAGTGGTTAGCTCGCCTGAGAGAGGCTTTGGTTTAGGGCTGCAATTTGCGCAAGAATCTCTTTTACGCCAAAAAGATATTGTGCGAATTAGAACGATCCAAACTTTAAAAAATAAATCTTCCTATCGTTTTATTTATCAGCTTCCTCCCAGCTTTTTTAAACACCGTTTATTCGATCGAGTGGGCGGTGAAATTGAGATGGGCTATGAAAATTACGGACGCTTTTATTATGGGATCGGCAACCACACCATGCAGGAGGATGAAAGCGAATATATCCCTGAATTTTTTGATCTAAAAATTCCCTTGCTCTATGGGCTTACCCCTAAAATATCAGCAGGGCTTTCTTTAAATTTTCAAAATTGGAAAGTGGTTGAGGTAAGTCAAAGCGGGGTATTAAAAAAAGAATTGCCCAGCTTAATTGGAAAAGACGGCAGCCGTCTTTATACCACAACTTTTTTGCTGCGATGGGACAGCCGCAATTCTAAAACAAACCCTTCTCAAGGAACTTTTGCAGAAGGCAAAGTGGAATACTCTAAAAAACTATTAAAAAGTGAGGCAGATTTTACACGCTCCACTCTGGAAATGAGAGGGTTTCATCCCATCCTGCAAAAAGAGGACCATATTTTTGGAGTGAGGCTCTTCCTTGATTATAAATCCGGAGATGTGCCCTTTTATCTTTTACCAGAACTGGGGGGAATATTTTTTAATCGCGGACTGATTGAAGGCAGGTTTAGAGACACGCTTTCAGTTTCCGGCAACTGGGAATACCGGTTAAAAATTTTCCAGCGCCTGCACTGGGCATTCTTTGTGGATGCGGGCAATGTTTATTCTGAATTTAAAACCATCCAGATAAAACGAATTAAAATTACTGGCGGCACTGGCATGCGCTATTATGTTCCACCAGGAAACCTCCTCTTAGCGCGCATTGATGGCGGCTATAGCTCTGAAGGCTTGCAAATCTACCTCACCTTCGACCATCCATTTTAAAAAGCCGTTAACCCAAATCATTTACTTGTTTCTGAAATTTAAGATAAGCTTTCCTGCTTATATTGACATAATTAGCACATTGCCAAACAGATATTCGCCTCCTATACTGTTATTAGGAGAACTGCTCATCTTGAGTTAAAGATCTAATAAAACTATAATTCAAAAAATAATGACGCTTTGGAACAATGATACCGATATACAATTTTTTACGGAAGCATTAAAAAATTTTGCTTCACCTGAACAGCTTTTCTACAACCTTCAAGGAGGTTATTACGCGTATATACCTAAAGGTTCAGATGCCGAAGGACAAACACTACAAAGCCGCAACTCACTCATAGGACAGTTCACGGAAAAGTGGAGCAAAACACTTTTCGAACCAATCGCCAAAGAATTAGGACTTTTTGCAGTGAATGGCGTTGTATGTGAAGATCTCGGATTAACAAAACAATCAAGCGCTGATCTTGCTTTATGCACAACAAATAATATTACTCAACAACCAGAAAACATCAAACTTCTTTTTGAAATTAAAATGAGTGTTATCTCAAACTACAAATTTACTCAACCTAATAAAGTAGATTTTGTTGGTGATTATAAACAACACAGGGGTAATCCTTCTTTACTTCGTTCCGACTCAATGCTAAAAGCAATCGGCAAGTCAATCAATATAAGGGTTTCAGGGCTTTTATCAACAAAAATTCCAATCATCATTTTAGGCAATAGCCCAATACAAGAGAGTTATCAAAAAAAAGTTGACTTCTTAAAAACTTCTGGAATTATTCAAGGTTTCTGGTCGCTAAATCCACAACCAACAAACAGCCAGTACATAAAAGAAACCGCCAAGAAAGGATTTCAGACAATCACAAAAGTTGAAACAATCTTGGAACTCTCAAAAGAATTAATTGTAAGCGATATGAATTATTTTTCATCCATGATAGCAAAAACTGATTTAGGAAAAATTATTTCAGATGCAAATAAAGAAAGTTCGGATATTGCAAAAGCAGAAAAATTCTTGTCATTAATCCGAGGCTAAAATGAAACGACTAAAAGGAACAGAAACGAGTGTTTTTGGAACAAACGGAAGAATCAATCATGACAGTTCAAAATTTTACAATTCAAAAATGTATTCTACGCTTGAAGAAAAAAAGGTCATTGACAAAACTGAAAATAAACTACCCGATGAATTTATGAATAAATTTATTCTTGGCTCTGCTGAGAATATGAAAGAGCTGCCAAAGAACTCTATTCATTTAATGATTACTTCCCCTCCTTATAATGTTTCAAAAGAGTATGATAATGACCTCTCGCTAAAAGAGTATCTACAATTGCTTAAAAATTCTTTTAAAGAAACTTATAGGGTACTGATTAATGGCGGACGCGCTTGTATTAATGTAGCTAATCTTGGCCGGAAACCATACATACCTCTTTCCGACTATATTTCAAAAATGATGATGGATATTGGCTTTAATATGCGTGGAGAAATTATTTGGAACAAAGCAGCAAGCGCAAGCCCATCTACCGCATGGGGAAGTTGGTTAAGCGCTGCTAATCCAATTCTACGCGACATTCATGAATACATTTTAATTTTTTCTAAAGGTGACTACAACAGAATTGGAAAAGACAAGCAGAGTTCGATTACAAAAGAACAGTTTATGGAGTGGACAAAGTCCATTTGGACGATGAACGCTGAAAGCGCAAGACGAATTGGACATCCTGCGCCATTTCCAGAACAATTGCCATATCGTTTAATCCAACTCTATTCATTCAAAGATGATATTATCCTTGATCCGTTTATGGGCAGCGGGACTACAGCGGTTTCAGCAATTAAATCTGAAAGAAAATTTGTAGGATATGAAATTAATAATGAATACATCACACTTGCAAAAAATAGATTGAACCCATACTTGATGCAAACGAAAATGACCTTTGTATCAGATGCAGTTTAGAGTAGGCAAGGATTAATGACTTTTTGACTTATTGGAATTTATAACTTCGTCCGATTGTACCTTAAAAATCAATATCATTGATATGGATTTGTTTGAAAATAACCAAATTCCCATGATAATAACATCCTCTCTAAAAACTGATCGCGATAAATGGATAAATGATAATGAATGATGATGTCTATGATGCAATTGAACCTTTGAATGACTCTACTATTAAAGCTATATACCAAACTAACAAAAAACTATTTGATCTTGCTATGAAACTATCGAAATTGGCTCATTCAGTTATTCCAATTGGATTTAAGCTAGAGGAAAACACCTTAAATCCAACAGTAGAGAAAACTTTGGTCGCATTATACACTCAATCATATAGGCTCTACCGCTCAATAATAATACTTTGTAAGTCTGGTCTTGGTATAGAATCTTTAATAATGTTGAGATCCCTTCAAGAGACGGGGACATACTTGCTCTATATAGCAGAAAAAGATCATGATGTACGTTTGGAACATTATTGGTATTCAACAATACTATCTCAGCATGGCCGAGCTAAAGAGTATCTTGAATATTTTCCAGATGATAAGGTTAAGATAAATTTTGCTCTCTTTGAAAAAGAGAAAGAAGAGGCGTTGCAATATTTTAGAAAAAAACATGGCAAAAACGTCTCTGAGTCAGATATTAAAAAAAAATATACATTAAAAACAGTGAATATTGTGCAAGATCTGTATGAGCCAAAAATGGTAAAAAATTATAAAATAATCTTCCGTGATGCGTCATCAGTAGCTCATGGAGAAAATATTAGGAAATATATTAAACCTAATAACACTAATCTTAATACTTTTTATCTAACTGTTAGCCCTACAGACAATTATGTAATTCTCTCAATAACGCATTCGATGATGTATATTTTTCACGAAATGAAAAGAATAAATGAGCTACTCAAGATCATTGACTCAAAATTAATCAATGATCTTGAAGCAGAAATATTAGAATTGCTAAAAAAACTTGGGCGCGATGTTCCTTTATAAATATTTGTAGCCGGGAATGGTGCAGAAGTTTGCATAGAAGCAAGAAATTCCCAAATCCTCATGTGAGGAAATTTCTTCGTCTTTAGACCACTTCACCACTTGGTGAAAAATGCTCTCTCGAGACATGGGCGTTACATGATCTTTTGGGCTCCTATACTGTTATTGACATATGCTGATTGAAATTTTAGAGTGGAAGTGATAATATTTTTTTGAGGTGGACTCCATGAAAAGTAAACTATCTTCATACAAAATAAATTTAAAAACAGACAGTGTAATCAGAGACTTATCAAATGCCTTGGGGTCAGAAGAATTAAAGACTGGAAAATTCCACAAGGTTATTAATGGGAATTGTGAACAAATTTTAGAGGAAAATAATTTCAAAAAAGAGACTGGGCTTTATCATGCTATTGACTTAACCTTTCTCGACCCGCCCTTTAATCAGGATAAAGAGTACGCTGAATATGACGATAATTTACCGACAGAAAAATACTGGGGATGGATGGGACAAATTACAAAACAAATTTATGATTTGACAACTGCTGGTGGCGCAATTTATTTTATGCAAAGAGAAAAGAATGCCGAACTTGTCCTTAAATGTTTACGAAAATCGGGTTGGTGTTTTCAAAATCTCATTGTTTGGAAGAAAAAAACTTCAGCAGTTCCCGGAGCCATCCGTTTTGGAAAGCACTACCAAATTATCGTATTTGCAACTAAAGGTCATCGCCCAAGGGTATTTAATCGGCTGCGCATTGACCCACCACTTCCACCTCAATATAAGCACGAACGTGAAAATGGAATGTTTGTTACAGATGTATGGGACGATATACGAGAACTAACTTCTGGGTATTTTGCTGGGGATGAAGCGATTCGTGACAGCTCAGGAATAAGATTACACAAACAGCAATCTCCTATTTCTTTGCTCTTAAGAATTATCTTGTCTTCATCAATGCCAGGAGATCTAGTTCTAGATCCTTTTGCTGGGACCGGAACCACTTCGGTTGCATCCTCACAATTACAAAGGAATTCAATTGCTATCGAGTTAGACCCAATCAATGTGAGAGCTATTCAGGATCGTCTTACTTCATTGAGGGTAAGCGATCGTATTCAAAGATTTATCAATGATTACAGATATACACCAGATTTCCAAAAAATTTATCCGAATTCATCTGAAATAAGAGTAGTGAAAAACAAGCAGTTGGAGTTTGCTTAATTTTTCGTGTACTCAATTTACCACTTTTTTAAAAATCTTGCTGCTAGCAAAAAATATTTCCTAAAGACAAAAGACCTCCAAGAATTCCCATACGATCTTTCATTACTCTCATGCAGAAATAAAGGGACATTCCCTGATATGGCAATCAGAATAAATTCAAATAAATCCACTTTTACGGGTGGTGAATTAATAGAATTGAAGGACAGTAATAGTTATATAGTATCCTCATTTAATTCAACCATCCCTACTGGAAGGAAGGATGTTGATAAGATCATAACTGGGCAGAATAGCAGAATAAAACAGCAAATGATAGAAGCTGGTAATGATATTTATTCGTTACCAACGAGGGAAGTATTTTATTTGGTAAGAGGGAAAAAACACACTATTACAAAAGTTTGTCTGGTTCATGGTAGTTTTTTTGAAACTATCGGCGTTGACAAGTTAATTAACCAGGCTTTTTCCCAAGTTTTAGAAGAAAGGTTGAAAGAAACCGGCGAACATATTTCTGATGAGCTTAAAGCGCAGCTCTTAGATATTTTTTCTAAACAAGACAATTTTAGCAAAGTTAGGGACGTAGAAAGGGCATCTGTTAAGATTCGCTTTCGAATAATGACTGAGGTAAAAGCAGAAGGCAATATATTAAACTCAAAAAAATACCCTGAAATTAAGGATAACACCCTAAATTTTATCCTGCCTTTTCATAACCAGGACGAGGAAAAAGAACATTTAGAAAAAATGAAAATAGTTTTTGGAGAGAAAAATTTTAACTCTTTCGATTCATTCAAAATAAAACATCATTTTAATGGATATTTCCTTGCCTTTCAAATATTGCTTCGGTAGCAGTGCTAATAATGCGCCTATCTGACTTTATGAAAGACTTTACATAAACTTTATGTACAATATTTACTCTCAAATTTCTAGTCTCTCCTCGCGACTATAAGCTTCTAGAGGATATTTCCTGCATTCGTGAGCAACTCCGCATGTCGTTAGTGAAAGTCCCTTGGGTTCCTTCCCTACCTAGTACGAGCTGCCATGCCTGTGCCGCATAGGGGTCAACCGCTATTGAAGGATGCACCCTCTCTGTAGAAAGCTGTTCATTGGCTCATGGAAGGCAAGGCAGCAGTAGGACTATGTCTCAAGAAATCTACAACTTTGAGAAGTATTTGGTAGCAGATACTAGAAATAATCAAAAATGGACGTAAACCTTAGATTTAAGTAAAAGGAATATGAAAAAAATAAAATGCATATTATCTATTTTTATTATTTTCGGACTGATATTTTTTATAAGCGGCTTTGAAGTAATGGCGAAAGGACAAGACCATTTAGGCACAGAAATTATGGAACATACTTATTTAGTTATAGATTCTACTAATAATAAAAATGGTGATTTTAACTTTGGGACATGTTTTCTAATAGCAGCTCCTCTGGGTGACAGATACGTTCAAGTTCTTGTTACTGCAAATCATGTCTTGAAAGATATGTTAGGGAATGATGTCATAGTTAAATTAAGGACCCGAGGTGATAACAAAAAACTGACCCCATTCGATTACAAACTTCCTATAAGGAGTGGCGGTAAAGAGCTATGGGTAAAACACAAAAATGCGGATGTTGCAGTAATACATTCGGCAATGCCGGATGAATACCTTGATATTGATAAGAGTTTAATTCCTACTATTGATATTCTTGCAGATGATGACCACTGGAAAAATTTTCATTTAAAAGTTGGGGCACACATTACCTGCGTTGGTTACCCGGGAGCGTTTAGTTCACAAGGCTCTTATACTCTACATGGTTATCCCGTTTTAAGAACAGGAGCAATTGCATCTTATCCTCCTAATGACCCCGAAAATTCTTTTTTTATGCTAGATAGAGACATATTGGGAGGCAATAGCGGCGGTCCTTGTTTTTATAATGGAATTATTGATACTTACAAAGGTGATTTTAGCTCATACGAAGTCAGATCCATTCTTGGATTAGTTACGCATCGGTATGGTAATGTCAAAAATGGAAATATTGAACAACCATTTGACTACACAGGAGTTGTTCATGCAAAATATATTAAAGAAACTATACATGAACTTCTAACTAATAAAAAATAAATTGAAAATATATCTCGATCAAAATATCTGGGAATATGTGATTCAAGAATTCACTGTTAGTTCTTTCCTGGAAAGAATAAAAAGGAAACAATTTGAACTCTGTTTAGGACTTCATAACATTTATGAATTTGGACGGTGTTTTTTAGAAAATGACATGACTAAGATTGAGAAAGGTAAAATTATATTCAAATATTTACATGATCTTAAAATAGAGTTTTTTGCGAATACTGAAAAGTGTCTGATAGAATCTGACATAACATATGCAAAATATGGGGGTAGGACTATACCATTCCCATGGCTGGATTCCTTAAATATAGTTGCAACAAAACAGGAAATTTATCACCTATCAATTGGTAATTTCAGCAAAGCTAAACAGTTTATTAAAAATCGAGAAGACGGCTTAACAAAGAATACGCCTGTGTTTAGGCAAGCGGTCATTAGTAATAACTCTGAACAAGATAAACCATTGAATGTACAGATTTTAATGAATGATTGGGGATGTAGAAGGGATATTATCAATCAGACAAAATACGCTACAATGGCAAAAAATATCTCAGATTCAGTACTTTTTTCTGAGCCAACGAAGTATCCATTTTTAAATACTTTCATAAATGTAAATATACACTTAAACTTCATAGCGCTGGCAAAGCCACAGGGGCCAAGCAAAAAACGCACGAGTGATTATCGTCACCTAATTATCTCGAATGCTGCAGATATTTTTGTGACAAATGATATGAATTTAAAAAAAAATTCCTTAACATTATGTCCCCATCATAAGGTTCTAGATACAACCGAATTTAAAGAGATGCTTACTAAATAAACTTATCGAACAAAGTAAATGACACTTTACAGATCAAAACAAAATTTTTGGATAATTTATAGGAAAGAATTATGCCATTGCTGACGGTTGCAGAGGTATGACGAAGCAAAAAATCCAGGTTCATTGACCAGCCGACGACCGATTTAGTACCATAAATCTTGAAGTCTTATGAAATTTTTTGTGGAAACTTTTGGTTGTCAAATGAATGCTGCGGACTCAAATGAAATGAGTCTTGAGCTTACTAAAAAAGGATGGACGCCTACCGAAAATAAAGAAGAAGCAGACCTGCTTCTTTTAAATACCTGCACTGTAAGGCAGCATGCTGAAGATAAAGCTCTTTCCTTTATTGGCCGTTTAAAACCCTGGAAAAAGAAAAAACTGGATAGAAAAATTATTGTCACAGGCTGCGCCGCTGAACGCATTAAAAAAACCTTGCAAAAACGCTTTCCCCATGTTGACTTAGTGATTGGGGCTAAAAGCATTGAACAGTTTCCAAAGATCCTTAATTCTTTCATAAAAGATGCAGAAAAAAATTCAAAGGATTTCAATTGGTTTGAAGAAAGTAAAACCTTTTTTGGAAAAGGGGATTTGCGTTCTGGGGGCAAGCCGCTTGTGTTAGGGCAAGAAGGAGATTGCGCTTTTGTCACTATCATGCGCGGATGTAATTATTCTTGTTCCTACTGCATTGTGCCTATGGTAAGAGGAAGAGAAATCTATTTGCCTAAAGAAAAAATTTTAAATGAGGTTGAGGATAAGGTGAATGAAGGAGCTAAAGAGGTCATGCTCCTTGGCCAAACTGTAAACTCTTATTGGCAAAAAAGTGAGGAAGGAAAAATTTATGATTTCGGAGATTTGCTGCTGGAAGTAGAAAAAATCAAAGGTTTGGAAACCATAAAATTTATGAGCCCTCACCCTCATTATATGAGCGATAAACTTATCCAAACTTTAGGAAAATCTGAAAAATTTTCTAGCCAAATCCATTTGCCGGTTCAATCCGGCTCCAACAAAATTTTAAAAAAAATGAAAAGAAACTATACCAGGGAAGACTATCTCGCCATGGCTAAAAAACTAAAAAAAGAGATGCCTCATCTGCAACTTTCCACGGATTTTATTGTAGGTTTCCCAGGGGAAACAGATCTGGATTTTAAAGAGACTATTTCCTTGGCAAAAGAAATAAACTTTTCTCTTGCTTATTGTTTTAAATATTCCCCAAGAGCAGGCACTGAATCTTTTCAAATGGAAGATGATGTTTCTCAAACCATAAAGGAAGATCGGCTCTCGACAATTCTAGCATGCTGCGCCGTTTAAAAATTCTATCTTTTTTTCTTTTAGCTGGATTCCTCATCCTTGGTTTTTTAGGGGATATCCCTGGAAGAATAAAACTGGTTGAATCTCTCCTCCATCCAGTTTTTCACAAAGAGATCATTAATCACTATGCAAGTTACTATCATGAAGACCCTCTTTTTGTAACCGCTTTAATTAAAGCTGAATCCAATTTTTTTAAAAAAGCGAAATCTCAAAGAGGAGCCAGAGGGCTCATGCAAATTATGCCTAACACAGCCAGAGAAATCGCGGATGAATTAAAAATTAAAAATTTTAAATTAGAACATCTGGAGAACCCTGAAACCAATATTCATTTTGGCTGCTACCACCTTTCTAAATTAAGAAAAGAATTTGGCAGGGATTCAATCAATGTGCTTGCAGCTTACAATGCTGGCAGTAAAACCGCTAAAAAATGGCTTAGGAACAATAGAACTAGAACTTTAGACCTTGAGGATATTGAATTTTATGAAACCAAAAAATTTGCGCAAAACGTTCTAAAAACATATCAATGGCTGAAAAAATTCCAAATCTGGCGGTCAAAACTATTCAAATGGTACAATAAAAAACATGAGTCTTAACCAAACCCTAGCCTCCTCCCTAAAAGAAAATAATAAAGAAAATCCTACTCCTTTGATGGCTCAATATGAAAAAATTAAAAATAGCCATCCTGAGGAGATCGTTCTTTTCCGTTTAGGCGACTTCTATGAAATGTTTGGGGAGGACGCAAAAAAAGCAGCTCCCATCCTAGAAGTTGTTTTAACCCAACGCCAAGGCAACCCCATGTGTGGCATCCCCTACCATGCTCTAAATCGTTATCTTTCTAAACTCCTTAAATCCGGCTTAAGGGTTGCGATTGCGGAACAACTAGAAGATCCCTCTCAAGTAAAAGGCATTGTAAAAAGAGATATTGTGCGGGTTATTTCCAGCGGCACCATCATTGAAGAAAATCTTCTGGAAGAAAAAACAAATAATTTTCTTCTAGCTCTCTCTTTAGGATCTAAAACTTCTAAAGTTGGCCTGGCTGGTTTAGATATTTCTACAGGAGAGTGGACCATAAAAGAGATTGAAACTGATGAGGATGATGCTAAAATTTTAAATGAAATCAGCTTGATAAACCCAGCTGAAATCTTAATCCATGCGGAAACCAAAGATCGTTTTCCAAATATAGAAAGAATTCCTATTCAATTTTTTGATCCTCAAGAATTAAATTTAAATGAGCTAGATTTAGATCTTAAGAAAAAATTAGAAACCTTGAAAATTTTCCCAGAAGTTTTTTGCGCGGTTCAAATGGCGATCGGCTATACACAAAAAATGAACCCAGCTTTTTTAAAAAATCTGCAAACGCCTGCTTTAAGCCCAAACCAAGAGAACATGACTCTGGATAAAGAAACCATTGAAAATCTTGAAATCTTAAAAAATCGAGATGACGGCACAAGCAAAAAAACTCTTTTAGAATTTCTGGATCAGACTTTAACAGCCATGGGCGGGCGTCTCCTTAAAAACTGGCTTCTTGCCCCATTAATAAAATTAGAAAAAATCCAGTCTAGGATAGAAGTTGTGGATTTTTTTAAACAAGAACTTAATTTAAGAAAAAAGGCAAGAGAAACTCTTAAAGGATGCTCTGACCTTGAAAGGTTAATGGTAAGAGTCAGCTCTAAATCTGTGGGTCCCAGAGATCTTTTGGGCTTAAAATTTTCTCTTCTAAAAATAGAGAAACTAAAAAAATTAGCGCTATACCATTCATCTGCAAATGAAGAAAAGATTTGGCTGCAAAATTTAGAAAATAAAGAAAAAGAAGAGCCTCATATTTCCTCCTTTAAAAACGAGAACTCTTCCCTTAAACTACCAAAAGAGATTGAAACCATCCTGAATGAAATGGAAGATGAATCTGATCTTATCTCTTTGCTGCAAAATGCTTTAGAGGACGATCCTCCTATCCAGTTAGAGCAAGGGGGAGCGATCCGCAATGGTTACAATTCCCATTTGGATGAAAAACGAGCTGCTGCAAATGAAGGAAAGATTTGGCTGCAAAATTTAGAAAGTAAAGAAAAAGAAGCTACTCATATTTCCACATTAAAGGTAGGCTATACCTCAATCTTTGGATATTATCTGGAGGTGACTAAATCTCATCTTAGCAAAGTGCCCCAACACTGGCACAGGAAACAGACTTTAATTAATACAGAAAGATTTATAAATGAGGAGTTAAAAAGTTTAGAAGAAAAAATTTTAGGCGCTGAAGAACAGGCTTTCAGAATTGAAAAAAAACTTTTTCAAGAACTGATCCTGGCTGTAGAAGTTCGCTATCGTCAAATTCAAAAAAGCGCTAAAAGCATTGCAAAACTGGACTGCTTTCTTTCCTTAGCTGAGGTCGCTGATCTCAAAGCTCTTGCTAAACCCCAAGTGGAAGAATCTGACGAACTTCTCATTAAAGATGGCTGGCATCCAATTGTAAAAGAATCTCTTGCTGCAGGCGCTTTTGTTCCAAACGATACTTTTTTAAACTCTAAAGAGCATCAAATCATTATTCTAACCGGGCCAAACATGGCTGGAAAATCCACTTATCTTCGACAAAATGCGCTCATTGCCTTAATGGCTCAAATCGGCTCTTTTGTGCCTGCAAAAGAGCTAAAACTTGGGGTGGTGGATCGTATCTTCACCCGCATTGGTTCTGGAGACAAGCTGGCTCAGGGGGAATCTACCTTTATGGTTGAAATGAGAGAGACCTCAAAAATTTTAAAAGAGTCTTCAGAAAAAAGTTTAATTATCTTAGATGAGGTGGGCAGAGGCACCTCTACCTATGACGGCATCTCTATTGCCTGGGCAACCATAGAATATTTAAGTCAAAAAAAAGCTAAAGTCTTATTTGCAACTCACTACTTTGAATTAACTAAACTTGCGTCTGAAATGGATCAAGTCAAAAACTACAATGTAGAAGCTAAAGAGTGGAAGGATACAGTTCTATTTTTACATAAAATTGTGCCTGGACCGGCAGACCGATCTTACGGCATTCATGTAGCCCAGCTTGCGGGTCTGCCCAATGAAATAATCTTAAGGGCAAAAAAAATCTTAAATAAATTGGAACAAGAGCGCATTTCTGTGTTATACTCTAACCAGAAGGAGTTAAACCAACCAGAGCTTTTCAAATGATTGAAGAACGCAGAAAAGATATCCGATTCCCTGTAATGCGCAATGTTGGGGAACCCATTGTTCTCAAGGTTGCGATTGACCATAAAATTCTTTCTCTTCCCGGATTCATTTTAAATCTCTCTGCAGGCGGAATGAAAATCGTGACTCTGGGCAGTCAAGTGTCGCAATTAAAAGAAGGCATCCCCTTTGACCTGGATTTAAAAATTCCTAATCTTTCAACCCACCATATTGAAGGCAAAATCGTACGCATTAAAAAGGGTGACAAAGCTAAACTGCACCACTCCAATGATGAATGGTTCTTAGGTCTCCTCTTCACAAAAATTAAATCTACCGTAGCGCACGAGATTAACCGCATGGCAGAAGATTGGAGCGTGTGTGAAACAAAAATCCAAATGTCTTTGCCGGATATCTGTTTTCGTGAATGCTCTTATTGGGACCTGTGTGAAAAAAACGTAAAACTTCCTGAAGAAAAAAATGCAAGGCAAAATAAAGCTGCTCAGCGATGACTGCATACAAAAAATTGCGGCTGGCGAGGTCATAGAACGTCCCAGTAATGTTGTTAAAGAACTTCTGGAAAACTCAGCTGACGCAGGCAGTTCTACTATCTCTTTAGAAATTAAAGGCGCTGGAAAAGAGCTCATCCGCATTGCGGACAATGGTTGCGGCATCTTAAAAGAAGAAGTTCCATTAGCCCTTCAAAAACATAGCACATCTAAAATCCAGTCATTAGAAGATCTTCAAACCTTAACTACTTTTGGCTTTAGAGGAGAAGCACTGCCTTGCATCGCCTCGATTTCTAAGATGGAACTTATCACCCGTTCTAAGGAAGAGAACTCTGGCAGCCAAACAACTCTTATAGGAGGGAAAATTGTCGCTCAAAAAGAATGCGGCAGGTCCGAGGGAACAACCATAGAAGTAAAAGAACTTTTTTTCAATACCCCAGCTCGCCTCAAATTTTTAAAATCTGACAGCACTGAAAAAAATAGGATGTTGCGCACTTTTGAAGAAAGCGCGTTAAGCCATCCAGAGATCGCTTATGAACTTAAAAACGAGAACTCCTCTAAAGAACTCCCGTCTCGCAAAGATTTAAAAGACCGAATCTTAGATTTGTGGGGGGAACATTTAAAAATAGAGGATTTAATCCCCTTAAATTTAACCCATCCCTTTATCCAAATTAAAGGCTGGATTTCAAACCCGCAAAGCCATAAACCTAGCAAATCTTATCAGATTTTCTATATCAATAAACGACCAATTATTTCTCGCGCCTTAAATCATGCTCTCTATGAAGCTTATCGAGATTGTTTGCCTCAAGGCAGACATCCTGTGGGCATCATTTCTATAACCATGGATCCGTCACAAGTAGATTTTAATGTGCATCCTACAAAAAGGGAAGTAAGGTTCCGCAATGAATCCCAAATTTATGATCTTTTAATTAAAGAGATCCGCTTAAAACGAAGTTTAATTTCAACACCACCCTCTCTTTTTAAAAAAGAGTTGGAGTTGAACGATCTCCAAAGCTCATTCCAAACAAATCAAAATCATTTTGAAAAGTTTGAAACTTTGTCTGGAAATCACCCCAACCTAAAAGAGTCCATTGGATCTTTAGAAAAATATAATTTTTCGCGCTCTGCCTCTGAAGCTGCCAAATCCACACTCTTAATTAAACAACCGGCAAAAGTTCTTGCTCAATTTCATTCCCTTTATATCTTAGCGGAACAAAATCATCATCTTATTATTATAGACCAGCATGCTGCCGCAGAACGAATTTTATATGAAAAATTTAAGCAATGTTTATCTAAAGGACTTCCTGTGCCTACTCAAGCGCTTTTACTTCCCTTGCTTTGGAATGTCTCTTTGCCACAAGCTGAACTGGTTCGAGGCGCGCTAGTCTCCTTACGCAAATTAGGATTCTTTATTGAAGAATTTGGAGAAAAAACTTTTCGCATCCAAGAAGCTCCAGCCATGATCCCTGAATCAGAACTGCAAAAAAGCTTAGATGAAATTTTATCTTCTTTAGAAAAAGAGCTGGAGCCAAGCTATCCTGTGGAAGAAAAAATAATGCATGCTGCCTGCCGCTCTGCGATTAAAGCGAATGAAGCGCTTTCTCACCCAGAACTTTCCAAACTGCTTGAGGAGCTGGAACTCTGCAGCAACCCCCACACCTGCCCGCATGGAAGACCCATTACCCTCACTATTTCTAAACAGGAGCTGGATAAAAAATTCGGCAGGATCTAACCCTTGAAGGGTTTAACCCTCCCATGGAAAAAAATAAAAGAGATATATTTGTTATCTTAGGACCCACAGGCTCTGGCAAAAGCGCTTGCGCTCTGGAGCTGGCAAAAAAAATAGATGGGGAAATCGTGAATGGAGATTCACGACAAATTTATAAAATTCTTTCCTATGGCACTTGTAAACCAAAACAAGAGCAGCAAGCATCTGTTCCACACCACCTTTATGACTTTTTAGAGCCACATCATCCCTACAATGCAGGCAGGTACGCAAAAGACGCGGAAAAAATTATTTTAGAAATTTTAAAAAGAGAAAAAAATCCAATAGTGGTAGGAGGCACAGGCCTCTATATTTCAGCTCTTTTTGACGGGCTGGCAGAACTCCCTGAAAAAGATGAGTCTGTAAGAGCTTACTGGTTAAAAATTGCAAACGAACATGGAAAAGAAGCCCTCCACAACTGTTTAAAAAAAAAAGATCCAGAAGCTGCGGAAAAAATCCCATACCAAAACATACAAAGAACCTTAAGGGCCTTAGAAGTTTTTAGCCTTACTGGTAAAAAAATATCTTTTTTGCAAAAAACTGCTCCTAAAAAAAACTCCATCTTTAATCCTTTATTCTATGGGCTATGGTGGGAAAAACCAGTTTTAAAAGAAAGGCTGCTTAAACGCGCAAAAGAGATCCTGCCTGGCCTAATCCTAGAAACTGAATGGCTCATCCAGCATGGTTTTAAAGGACATGAGCCTGCTTTACAAAGCTTAGGCTATCAACAAACGATCCGTTACTTAAATAAAGAGATCGGCAAAGAGAATCTTCTAAATTCATTAGTTCTGGATACCCTCCACTATGCAAAAAGGCAAATCACTTATTTTAAACGGGATCATCGTATCCATTGGATCAAGATGGAAGAACCTTTTAACCCTAAGACCATTTTAGAGAAAATGCTATAATAAAAAAAATTCTTCATGGAAAAAGTTTTTCTTATCGGCATTCATTTAAAATCACAAAATAAAAAATTGCGGGAATCCCTCCAATCGTTAGCAGAACTAGCCCGGCTTACAGAAACTGCCGGTGGAACGGTCGTGGGACAAATGATGCTTTCCTTACCTAAAGTTCATGCCTCAACTTTTATTGGCAGTGGCAAGGTCAGTGAACTTGCCCAACTTTCTCAAAAAAAAGAATTTGCAACCCTTATTTTTGATGAGGAATTAAAACCAGCGCAGCAAAAAAACCTTTCAGATTTAATCCCTGTAAAAATTCTAGACAGAACACGCCTTATCTTAGATATCTTTGCTAAAAGAGCGCGCACCAAAGAAGGCATCCTGCAGGTAGAGCTTGCCCAGCTCTCCTATCATTTACCCAGGATCACTGAAAGATATGGACGATTTGAACAACAAGTAGGAGGCATTGGCACTAGAGGCCCTGGAGAAAGAAAATTAGAGGTAGAGGCCCGTGTGATTCGGGATAAAATGGCGGCATTAAAAAAAGAATTGGAAAGGGTTAAACTGCATCGTGAGGTTGCCAGACAAAGAAGAGAAAGCGTGCCTTTTCCTATTGTAGCCCTGGTAGGCTATACCAATGCGGGAAAATCTACATTGCTCAATAAGCTGGTAGAAAGTGTTGGATCCCCTAAAGAAGCGATTTATGCGGACAATAAACTTTTTGCAACGTTAGATCCAACCACTCGCCGCATAAAACTACCTAGCGGGCGTTGGGCTCTTTTTACAGACACAGTGGGTTTTATTAAAAAACTTCCGCACCATTTAATCGCGGCTTTTCGCTCTACTTTAGAAGAAGCCTTGAGCGCAGACATCCTCATTCATCTGGAGGATGCGAGCGATCCGGAAAAAAAGGAACATTCAAAAGTAGTTTTAGAAACTTTAAAAAGTTTACAGCCTGAAAATAAAACGCTCTTAGAAAAAATGATAGTGGTTTATAACAAAATAGATCGGATAAAAGGAGAGGAAAAAAGAATCTTGCTTGAAAATGGTCAAGAAATTTGGAATGCTATTCCTATTAGCGCTTTGCAAGGAGAAGGGATTCAAAAACTTCTTTTGGCTGTGGAAGATAAACTCTCTTTAAATCTATTTGAAACTGATCTTTATCTGCCATTTAAAAAATTCAGCCTACTCCCTTCTTTGTATAGATTGGGGAAAGTAGAAAGCGTCAGACATCAAAAAAAAGGGATCCATTTGCATTTAAAATTAGAAAAATCTCATCTTCATAAGCTTCAACAACTGCTTGGCTAAAAAAATAATGGCATGACTCTAGCGAACCGAATTACCATCCTGCGCATTGTTTTAATCCCAATTTTTGTGGTGCTTTATTTGCAAAAAAGCAAATTCCCTGTATTGGAAAATTGGACTTTAGCTGTTTTTTCTTTTGCTATTCTAACGGATTGGCTGGATGGAATTGCAGCCAGAACAAAAAAACAAAAAACTCAGCTGGGAAGTTTTCTAGACCCTTTGGCGGATAAACTGCTGCTTACCGCCACTTTTATTTTATTGGTTTATAGCGGAAAAATTGATCTTTGGGTTTTTGTAACTATTTTTTCCAGAGATTTATTGATTGTTCTTGGTTGGGTGATTATTTACATTCTAACCTCTTCATCTGAAATCGCTCCGCGCATGTTGGGAAAAATTTCCACTGGATTACAGATGGTCTCTAGCATCATGCTTTTATTTCCTTTGCCAGAGCAATTTGCCAGTTGGACAGTTCGGGCCATGGTTAGTTTTACAGTTATTTCCGCAATTGACTATATCTGGGTTGGCTCTAAACGGCTGGATCTTATCCCTAAATGAAAACTTTTCCCTTTTGGATTTTTTTTAGTTATCTTTGCGGAGCCATACCCACAGCTTATTTGATGGGAAAATTTCTTAAAGGAATTGACATCAGGCAGCATGGTTCCGGCAATCCGGGCGCAACCAATGTGTTTAGAGTGGTTGGAAAAACTGCTGGAATTATTACGCTTTTAGTGGATGGCTTAAAAGGTTTTTTACCAGTGGCTCTTGCCTTAAAATTTTTTCCGGAAAACCTTGCTTTTGTCATTGGCATAGGTTTAGCAGCCATTCTAGGTCACAATTGGACGATCTTTTTAAAATTTAAAGGGGGGAAAGGGGTAGCGACCTCTTGCGGCGTATTTCTGGCTCTCCTTCCCATCCCAACCCTTATCTCCCTGATTTTTTTCACTTTAGGGTTACTTTTGACCGGCCATGTTTCTTTAGGTTCCATGTTTGGAGCCTTTAGCCTTGTGATGAGTTCCTGGATCCTAGATTACCCAAAAATTTTAACTTTTTTTTCTCTATTTTGCTCTCTTTTAATTTTCTATTTGCACAAAAAAAATATCCAAAGAATCATCCAAGGCCAAGAGCCAAAAATATCTATATTCCATGACTAAAACAAATCCTAAAATCTGCGTATTAGGAGGCGGGTCCTGGGGAGCTACCATCGCCTCGCACCTGGCTAAAAAGGAATATTCTGTTCATCTCTGGGAATTTATGGATTCGCAAGTAGAGGAGATGAAAAAAAATAGGACGCTCCCTTTTCTTAAACAACTTCAAATACCTCAGTCGCTTTTTATTAGTTCAAACATGGAGGAAGCTTTGCAAGGAACTTCCATCATCTTCTCTGTGGTTCCTTCCCAGTTTGTCCGTTCCACCTGGAAAAAAGCTAAACCTTTTATATCAGAGTTAGAGCTGGTGGCCAGCTTTTCTAAAGGAATTGAAAGCGATACATTAAAAAGAATGTCTGAAGTAATTGTAGAAGAATGCCCCATGGCCTCTGAAAAAATCGCAGCGGTCTCTGGGCCAAGCCACGCGGAAGAGGTAGCGGTTAGCATTCCCACTGCAATTGTAGCTGCTTCCAAACATAAAGCTATTGCTGAAAGTACGCAGAATCTTTTATCCACTTCTAATTTAAGAATTTATACGAATCCGGATGTGATTGGAATTGAGCTTTCCGGAGCTTTAAAAAATATCTTTGCGATCGCTTGCGGAGCTTGCGATGGACTTCATCTAGGGGACAACACCAAATCTGCCTTGATTACCCGGGGTTTAAATGAAATGTCTAAATTGGGGGAAAAAATGGGAGCCAAAGAAACTACTTTTTTTGGCTTGGCTGGAATGGGAGATTTGGTTGTGACCTGTCTTTCCCAGCATTCCCGCAATCGTCTCTTAGGAGAAAAAATTGGGATTGGCAAATCAGTTAAAGAGGCTTTAAAAGAAATGACCATGGTGGCAGAAGGTTACCCAACAACAAAATCCGCGTACCAGCTGGTAAAAAAATATAATTCAGATTGTCCCATTATCATGGAAATCTACCATGTTCTTTATGAAGGTAAAAATATTAAAGACTCCATGCATGATCTTCTGGCAAGACCAGCGCATGGGGAAATAGAAAACATGCAGTGGAACCTGCAATGAAAAAACAAGATTTTATTAGAGAACTAACCTCTGTGTTAGGTCAAAGAAAAGATGCGGAAATCGCAGTTACAAAATTCCTAAAATCAATTAGGGACTCCCTAAAAAAGGGAGACAAAGTGGTCTTGACTGGGATCGGAAGTCTTTATCCAAAACTGCGCAAAGCGCAAAAAAGACACAATCCAAAAACCATGCAGCCCGTGGAAGTTCCTCCAAAAAGAGCCGTGAGATTCGTTGCATCGGAAGAATTATTTCATTGACTTTTAGCTCTGCTTTTGATTCAATAATCGCCCATGAATCTCCCGGAAAAAGAGTATTTTTCTATTGGAGAGGCAAGCGACATTACCAAAGTGCCCTCATATGTTTTGCGCTATTGGGAAAATGAATTTAAAATCTTACGGCCTTCCCGAAGGGATTCTGGCCATAGGAAATATAACCATAAAGACATAGAAAATATTTTAAAAGTTAAAGAACTGCTGCAGGCTAAAGGATTTACCATTTCCGGCGCAAAAAAATTTTTAATTCAGGAAAATAGAAAGAACCCTGAGCAGATAAAAATGGAACTAACAGATAACGGAGCTGCTCTGGAACTTTTAAAAGAAACCAAGACGATTTTAGAAGATTTAATAAAAATTCTTTGATCCATGCGGGGTGTAGTATAATGGCAGTACGCGCCCTTGGGGTGGGTGTAGCCCGAGTTCGATTCTCGGCACCCCGATAAAAAATGAATCCCAGTTTTGAGAACCAGGAACAGATTCTTTTTCTCTACGCTTCCCCAAACAGCGGACACAAATCTTGCGCAGAAGCAGTAAGAAAAGTCCTAGATAACTGCTATCCTTCCTCTGTTTATTCCATAGGGATTGATACAATTACCCACCTTTATCCCATCTTAGGTTCAGTGGTTGCAAAAACCTATTTAGAAATTTTGCGCCATACGCCCCAGCTCTGGAATTTTCTCTACGATAACCCTGATGTGGAGGAACTGACCCGGGAAATCAGGCAAATTTTTAGCTTTTTTAATGCGCAAAAACTTAAATCCCTTTTAGAAGAATACAGCCCAACCGCTTTAGTCTGTACCCACGCAGTGCCTTGCGGCGTGATTGCGGAACAGAAAAAAAGAGGCAATTGCAATATCCCCCTAATCGGCATTATTACGGATTACGCGATTCACTCTTATTGGCTTCACTCCCATGTGGATCTTTACATTGTGGCTAATCAAGAATCCGCTAAAACCATGGAGATGAAAGGCATTGAAAAAAACAAAATCAAAGTTTGTGGAATCCCAGTAGATCCTTGCTTCAACAAAAAGATACTCAAGAGCGAAGCCCGCAAAAAACTCTTGCTAGACCCTGCTAAAAATACCCTGCTAGTCATGGGGGGAACCCATGGGTGGGGGCCCATCAGAGAAATCACTCAGGAGCTTTCTTCTCTAAAAGGGGTTTGGCAAATTTTAGTTGTCACAGGAGCGAATAAAGAGTTGGAAAAAGAACTTACTTTTACTCAAACTTTAAAAAATATAAAAATTGTTGGTTTTTCAAATGATATATCATTGTTGATGGATGCCAGTGATCTTCTGATCACAAAACCAGGCGGCATAACCCTTTCCGAATCTTTGATTAAAGAATTGCCCATGATTTTAGTAAACCCTATTCCCGGACAGGAAGAAAGAAACGCGTCCTACCTAGTTTCTAATCAAGCTGCTTTACAAATTAAGAATATTAAAGAATTAAAAGAGCGCGTAAAAAAATTATTTTCTCAACCGGAAGAATTAAAAAAACTAAAAGAAAAAATGTGCGTTATCAGAACACCGGATGCGGCTCAAAAATCCGCAGAAGAAATTATTAATTTTTTAAATATCTGGAATCAAAAGAAAAAATTAAAAAAAACTATTTTAACCTGATGAGACTTAAACTGCGGATATCCGGGTCTGTGCAAGGAGTGGGCTATCGTTTTTTTATGCAGGGTCTTGCTCGACGGCAGGATTTGACAGGATGGGTAAGAAATTGCTCAAATGGTGATGTAGAAACCGAAGCGCAAGGGCAAAAGGAACGGCTGGAAGATTTCATCTTACAGTTAGAAAAAGGCCATCCTTGGGCTCAAGTGTCAAAAATAATGAGAGAACCGCTTCCGGAAAAAATTTTAGAGAAAGGTTTTGAAATTCGCTTTTAAAATGACAGAAAATCTAGATACCATATCCTTATACTTTAAAGAAATTAGAAAATCCACCCCTTTAAGTCACAAAGAATTTTTAAGACTGTGGAAAATTCTTAAAACCGGAGAAAAAGCCGGAAAAAAACTGGAAAAAGTAAAAAATCGCATTGGCGCAAAAAGGAAAAAAGAACTGCAGAATTTAATTTTTCTGGGAGAAGACGCCAAAGCCCAATTAGTGGTGGGAAACTTGCGCTTGGTGATACCCACTGCAAAACGTTATTTTCGTCCGGGCTTAGATTTTATTGACCTAATTGAAGAAGGAAACATAGGCTTAATGCACGCGCTTAAAAAATTCGATGAAAAAAAAGGATTTAGATTTTCCACTTACGCTTCCTATTGGATAGACCAGTCCGTAAGAAGATCCATTGAGGATCAATCCAAAACCATTCGTATCCCTCCTCATGCATGGGAAGCTTTAAGAAAATGGTATAGAGAATGGGAAAGTTTGTCAGCGCAGCTTGGCAGAAACCCAACGCTTACGGAAATGGCGCATCGCTTAAACCTCACAGCCCGACAAGTTAAAGGGGTCATGGAAGCTGTGGAAGCTTCCAGGGGCATTGGATCATTAGATGTTAGTTTGGATGAAGATGATGATCTTGCTTTGAAAGATATTATTTCTGATCAAGAAAGCCGGCAGCCAGATCAAGTTTTTTCTGTTCTAAAACTGCACGATGAGATGGAAGCTGCTCTTTCCAAGCTGCCAAAAAGAGAAAGAGAGGTTCTAGCGCTTCGCTTTGGGATGGATGGCCAAGAATCTTTAACTTTAGATGAGGTAGGAAAAAAATTTAAAGTCTCAAGAGAGAGGATAAGACAAATTCAAGAAAGGGGGTTAAGCCACTTAAAACAGATTGCCCAAAGAATGGGACTAAGCTGATAAGAAGGAGAGAACATGAGTGAAACCGCTGATTTAAAAACTATTATTCGAGATGTGCCGGATTTTCCAAAGAAGGGGATCCTTTTTAAAGACATTACAACGCTTTTGGCCAGGCCAGACATTTTCAAAAGAGTGATTGATCAAATTGCAGACCACTTCCAGCAAAAAAAAATTGAAAAAGTGATGGGCATTGAGTCTCGGGGGTTTATCTTTGGCGCGCCCATTGCTTATAAATTAAACGCAGGAATCGTTCCCATCCGAAAAAAAGGAAAACTCCCTTACAAAACAGTTTCCGCCACCTATGCTTTGGAATATGGAACAGACACTTTAGAAATGCATGAAGATGCGATCAGCAAAGGAACGCGCGTTTTAATTGTGGATGATCTTCTAGCCACAGGAGGCACTGCAAAAGCCACAGCAGAATTGGTAGAAAAATGCGGCGGCGAAATTGTAGGTTTTGCCTTTTTAATTGAATTAGAATTTTTAAAAGGAAGACAAAACTTAAACGGTTACGATATTTTATCCTTAATTAAATACTAAATTTTGAACTGCTGCCCCCGTAGCTCAATTGGATAGAGCAGGTCCGTCCTAAGGACAAGGTTGGCAGTTCGACTCCGCCCGGGGGCGAAAGGACTTTACTTAAAAAATTATGCCGCAAACACTTTCTTCACGAGAAGATTTAAAAACGGATCTATTGCAAAAATGGATCCATCAAATTTTAGAATGGATTGCCAATCACAGGCAAACCTTTTTTTCTATTTCAGGAACCCTATTAGTTGTAGCGGCAGTGGTTGCCTTTATTATTAGTAATTTTAAAAATTTAAGGAATCAAGCCTGGGAAAAATATTCTGCGGGTCAAACTTGGGCTTTAACCAGCCAGCCGGAAAATGGGCTTAACCTTTTTAATGAAGTGATACAAAATTACAGCCATACGCCTGCTGCAACTTATGCTTTGCTTTCTAAAGGCGACATTCTCTTTAAGCAAAGAAAATTCCAGGAAGCGATGGATAGTTATAAGCAATGCTTAGGCAAAGAACCTCCCCAGATCATTCTTCCCTTTGCCTTAGCTGGTTTAGGAGCCTGCCAGGAAAATCAAGGAGATTATGCTTCCAGCATTAGCTCTTACAAAAAATTTATATCAGATTTTCCCGAACATTTTTTAACCCCTAAGATCTATGAATCTTTAGGAAGAGTCTATGAACTGAGCTTAAACCCGGATGCGGCAAAAGAAACTTATGAAAAAATTATTACTATTTTTCCTTCCACAATCTGGTCTGAAAAAGCGCGGGCCCGATACCAAATCCTCTCTCCTCAACCATTCCAAAATCAGGCTCCACCGTTACAAGAAACTAAATAATGCGAAAATTTTTAATCATTGCTGGTTTCTTATTTTTTGGTTCATCTCTGTATGGAGCCTCTAAACTAGACATTGGAGCTGACTATCGCTTTCGCGGGGTTCAGATCAATAATCCTTCTTTTACAAGCGAAACTCCAATCGGCTCGGGAAAAACAATAGAAGAAAAATATTATTCTCAAAGGGCTAAAGTTTATCTTAAAGGGAAATTAGATCCGGGAATAGAAATAGGAGCTGTGCTTCAATCTTTGGGAGTTGTTGGATCCACAGCTCCTTTAAGGAACCGCTATCCTAAAGAAGATTTTTCACCCTTTATAGAAAATGCCTACTTACAAGCAAACGAATTTAACGATCTCCCCATATCCTTTACTATTGGCAGACAAGCCTATGCCTGGGGCACAGGTCTATTACTCAGCGATGATGATCTTGGTTTTGATGGGATTCGCTTGGAACTTGGCCCTTTCTGGGGATTTCGCACCCATTTTTTTGGCGCTAAAGCAAAAGAAAGAATTACAGAAGGGGATAGTGATCTTTATCTTTCCGGCATTTCTTACCAGTGGGGAATTCATAAATTCCAATTCGGATACTTAATGGAAGAAGATAAATCTGGAGCTTCCTACTCCAATATTACCGCAACCACGCCAGTCACAGCAGACAATATTTCCAGACAATTTTTCGATATACAACTAAAAGGCGATCTGGAAAAAGGGGCTTTTTACCGGGCTGAATATGTCATGCAAAAAGGAACAGTTAAAATTCCAACCAAAGAACTTACTTTAAGCGGATCAGCCTTAACTTTTGAAGGAGGATTTGATTTTATCCATCCCCGCTATAAAAGAATGATTTTAGCTTTTGTTTTTATGCAAGGTTCCGGGGATAGCTCCAGCACAGATGCGGAAGATGAGAAATTCAACCCTAGCTTTGGTCATAAATTTGATGGTTTGGAAAGATCTGGGCATGGAGAATTTTTTGCCGCGAACCCTTACAGCTTTTTTAATGAAGATAAGGTGGTTGTCCCAATTAAAGTTGGAGAAAAAATTGTAAACACTCGCAGCTACTCCTCGCTTTTTTCTGGAATCCGGATGTTTGGATTTAGAGGCGCCATTCACCCCTATAAAAGTTTTATGGCAGGCCTGGAATACTATATTTTTACAGCCATGCAAAAATCAGAAATTGGAGTGGGCGCTCCCTCCATTACTGAAAAATCTTTAGGGCGTGAATTAGTGATTAAAAGTTCATATACCTATGATGAAAAAATCACACTTGGCATTCGTTGGGGGAAATTTTTTCCCAGTTCTATTTTAAACGATGTGGGTTCCTCCCGTTTAATGTTTGAAGCCACTGGGAGATTCTAACACGCATAAAATTTATTTAGCGTTTCTTTGGCACCAGCACCAGCCTTACTACAAAGATCTAAAAACCGGACAAGCGATCCTTCCATGGGCCAGGCTGCATGCTACAAAAGACTATTACGACATGGCCGCGATTCTGGAAGAATTCCCAAAAATTCGATTGACCATCAATCTTGTCCCCTCCCTCTTAGCTCAATTAGAAGATTATGCGCAAAATCGCTGCACTGACCCTTGGCTGGAAAAAACTCTTCTGCCTGCAAAAACCTTAAGCCCTAAGGACCAATGTTGGATACTGGAAAATTTTTTCTTCTGCAATTGGGATACAAAAATTTTTCCCAATCCGCGCTACAGCCAGCTCTTTGAAAAAAGAGGGAAATATGTTTCTAAAAATGAATTAGAAAGAATCAGGACTTATTTTAGTCCGCAAGATTTCTTGGATTTACAAGTTTGGTTTAATTTAGCCTGGATGGACCCTCTCTGGCAAGAGAAAGAACCGCTGATCTCCCATCTTTATAAAAAAGGCAGAGATTTTTCCGAAGGGGAAAAAATCATGCTGATTGAAAAGCAAAAAGAGATCTGCAAACTAACCATAGACAAACATAAAGAGCTCTGGGAAAAAGGACAAATTGAGCTCTCCACAACCCCCTATTATCACCCTATCCTACCCCTTCTTTGCGATACAGATTCAGCTCAAATGGCCATGCCAGGCTCCATGCAGCCTAGGAAAAGATTTCAGCACCCGGAAGACGCACAACAGCAAATAGAAAAAGCTGTGAATTATTTTGAAAAAATTTTTGGTAAAAAACCGATTGGCATGTGGCCTTCAGAAGGCTCGGTTTCAGAAGAGATGATTCCTCTTCTGGAAAATGCTGGAATTGAATGGGCAGCTACGGATGAAGCGATCTTGTTTAATTCTCTAAAATTACCTAGGGGTGGATCTCCTAATTTAAAAAAAGAAATGGCTTACCAGCCTTTTTGGGCCCCGCAAAAATTAGGCGAAAAAAAACTACAGCTGGTCTTTAGAGACCATGGCTTATCTGACGCGATTGGTTTTGTCTATGCTCGCACAGAACCTAAAAAAGCCGTGGATGATTTTCTGCACCGGTTGGTCAAAATTTTAGATAACTGGCATGAAGACCGTCCGCCTCTGGTTCCTATAATCTTAGATGGTGAAAACTGCTGGGAACATTACATGAATGACGGCTTAGATTTTTTAAGAATTTTATACCAAAGCCTTTCAGATCATCCGCAAATTGAAACCACCACTATTGGGAATTACATTAATAAATTTCCAGCAAAGCAATCTTTGGAAAAGCTCTGGGCAGGTTCCTGGATTAATGCGGACTTTAGCATTTGGATTGGCCAGCATGAAGATAACCGGGCATGGGAATTAGTCAGTGAAGCCAGAGATTTTTTAGGTGAATATGCCCGGCAACATCCGGAAAAATCGAATGATCCAAATTTAATTTCAGCATGGGAATCTTTGTACATTGCTGAAGGTTCTGACTGGTGCTGGTGGTATGGAGACCAAAACTCTACCGCTCATGATGAGGTTTTCGATCAGCTTTTTAGGAACCACCTTAAAAATGTTTATAGCTTTTTAAATGTTGATCCTCCGGAAAAACTAAATATCGCTATCAAGGGCAAGGAACAAAAAAGACAGTATCTGCCTCCAGTGGATTTTATTTACCCAAAAATAGATGGACTCATCACCAACTATTATGAATGGCGTTCAGGGGGAATTTATCAAATTCTTACTTCTGGCGGCGCCATGCATCAGGCAGAAAATTTTTTAAACGCGATCTATTATGGATTTGATCTGGAAAATCTCTACCTGAGGCTGGATTCAAAAATTCCGTTTAATAAAAATGAATTGGATCTATCAGAGATAAAAATAAAGATTAGTTTTTTAGACCCTCCAAATCAAGAACTGCAAATAGAGTGGTCTCCTAAAGAAATTGAACATAATCTCCAACCCCAACAAGTTAAAGCGATATTTTTAAATGCTAAGGGGGAAACCACCCAAATCTCGAATATTGCCGCTAAAAAAATTGTTGAACTTTCCATACCTTTTTCTTACCTGGGCGCAAAACCAGATGAGCCAATAGAATTTAGTCTGACTATTATTAAAAACGGCCTACAAATTGAACGTTGGCCGCATCAATCCACTATTCTTTTTAGACGCCCAACTGAGACCTTCCACCTAGAACACTGGACCGTATAAGTTCATCCTAACAATCTTCTTTCAAAACCGATTAACAAACGGCTGAACCCGCATTAGCTTGTCTTTCACATAGCCAGAATCCAAATGTTATAGTTCGCTTTTAAAAAGAAGTCCAAGAATAGTGCTAAAATCCCGCCAAAAAATCAAAAACATGTCTATTCCAAAGAACTCAAAATTAATTTTAAAGCTTCCTTATTCTTGCTTAAAAATTGTTTAAAAATCTCTAAAATCAATTCTGTCCCGACTTTGACACTTGAGTTAGCGGTCTCCGACGGGGAGGCATAGTTTGGACGGAGTTGTGGCACTACATTTTTTATCATAGTCCAGTATTTTTGAA
>Ga0156287_102_pt1 | contig 138034 bp, 41 predicted proteins | sample RifCSPlowO2_12_FD_107936 | JGI IMG/M metagenome (GOLD analysis project Ga0156287, IMG submission 107936) | Elusimicrobia bacterium RIFCSPLOWO2_12_FULL_39_28 | reverse complement strand
TTTTTCCCTTTCTCCTTTCATCTAAAAAGTGACAGTTCTATTCAATTTAAAAGGTGACATTTCTATTTGAGGTTGACACGTTTAGAGATAGGTACGTTAGGATGGCAATAAAAAAAGGAAGAAGGCTGGCAACCTTTTAATTGCCAATCTTCTTCCTCCTTTTTATGACTGACCGCGCCGTTCTTCTCAGCGCTTACTGCTTTACTGCATGCTCAGACCCGAGCATTTACTTCAACTGACGCCTATATTTTTACCAGATAAATAAAAGGCTGTCAATCCCCATCGGCAAAAAATTTTTCACAATATCTCCCAATATTATTTTGGTTAGAGGTTGCTTAAAAGCCCCTTAACCGAGGGAAATTTTCAGCAGCCTGCTAGTCCCAAATATCCTTTTTATCTATACCCTTAAGGAAAATCGACACTATTTCTTTTTGCTGATCAGTTAGCCATGTGGGATTTTTAGATAGTAATTGCTCACATTTTTTCTTCAATTCATCAACGTCACAAAATTGCTCTATATCTTTCCTACTTATTTGCAATTCATAATGGGCAAAATGAGAACCAAATTCCGAACTACTAATAAACCCGCCGCACCCACCTAGAAAATCTGGTATTTTTTTATCATCAGCAATCGTTACGTTAACCCATGATTTAACTTCCTCAATACTGCTCCATCTTTCCCAGTCATATAGGATTGAGATTAAATGACGAGTTTTGTAAAGTGCCCCATCTTGATATTTTTTTATGAGCGCTAATGCTAAATTCTTTAACTTCCCGGCATCTTCTTGGCTAACAAGCTTTTCCTTATCAGTTAAATCTTTCTTATCCGTAGGATTCCATTCTCTCCAAATATAACTTATAAGACTTATCGGATAGCAAATGGCGTTATCACTCGATTCAATGACAACCGTCAAAAAGGGTGTGCGATTATCTTGTTTGAGTTTTTTCACTAACCGATAAATTGTACCTTTTACAAGCCAATCAGTAGGAGTCCCCGACAAGCCATCAGGTTTAATGGGTATATCCTCACCTACCTTAAATAATGAAATTACCAGGTTTTTCAATTTTGAATCTGAGAAATTGTTCTCAAAATATTGCTCAATTTTTGGTAGCAATTTGCGTATTCTATCGTCAAAAAAATAATTTTTAAGTATTAGTTCGAGATTTTGAGGTTCATCTAGATATTTGGAGATATTATTTACTTCTTTGGCGGAGATTTGCCCTTCTGGCAATTGGCCTTGGAAGTAAAAATCAAAGTAGCTTGATATACATATCCGCTGATTTTTATCCCAAGTTTGAAAGAACTCATTGCCCCAGCTGTGGTTTCTAATGGCAGACTCGATTTCTGGGAACAGATGCAGCAGCATTTCCGTCAATTCTTTCACGCAATGCGTTGGAAGTTGTTCTGTGATAGAATCTACCCATTTCTTCTTATCATCTCGTTCTTGGTGTCTCATAGGAGAATCAGAAATAAATACATCCCTGCTATTGCGTATGGTTCGGTAAAGAGTCGGACAAAAAACGTGAAAAGCCTCTAGAATTAGCAAATCAACGGATGATACTTCGCCTTTGATGACTGGAAACATAAAGTTTACTGAGTTGAGGTATCTTTTAACATCTCTTATGTTACGGAAAAGTGCGGGTAAAGGGCCGAACTTGATCTCATTCCATCTCTTCTGTTCATATTCTTCAGAAGGAATTGTTCTTACAATTGAATCTATCCCACTCCAAAGGACATCGGCAATTTTGCTTCTGCTTGGATTGGGAACTTCAAATTCCAACTGGATAATTTTTTCCAAATAACTAGTATTACAACCTGATTGAAACGGTTCTAAAGCTTTTTCAACAAGAGAATGATCAAAGGCAAGAATGTAGATGGTTTTTGGAAAATCTGCTACGGCTTTAATTAGTTGGAACAGCTGTCTGATTTCCTGACTGGTAAGGCGGTCAATATCATCAATAGTAATAATTATTGGCGACTTTAGTTCAGACAAAGCTGAACAGATAGATTCTTTATTTGATTCTAAGTCAGCATCGGATTTTTCAGCGATCCTATGAGATTCATGTTTGAAGTGTGCTAGGAGTTTCCCCAATTTGCCAAGAGGTTCACCAACGTATGGAAACCATGCCGCGATTCCTAAAAGGTTTTCATATTTTTCCATTGAGTCTGCCGCTTCATGTGCATACTTGGAAAGCCCAGGTTTTTTAAGTGTTACCCTCAATTGAGTAAGAAAAGATTTAATAAGCTGCTCTTGTCCAGAAATAATCCAGGGTTGAAACTGCATTATGATTGGTCTGTTTTCAAGGGATTGCGCTTGTGTCTTAGATTTTATGATTTCAAGGCAGAGATTTATTAGCGAAGTTTTACCTGATCCCCAGGGACCATGCAGCGCAATACAAAGAGGCTCATCGGAAGTCCATGATAAGATGCCGTTCGCAATATGCTCTGCAAAACCAATGCGCTCAAGAGCATCATCCTCCTTACATTTTATTGGTAAGTCGCCAAGTAAATTCATCATAACTATCTCAAAATTTTACGGTATCAACCAAATTTTACTGCTAATTCATTGGCATCTTGAAATACAATCTTAGAAATATGGGGATCAGAAAGCTTTGACACTAGAAGATATATCTATTCTGATTTGTAAGAATTATCTTTGTGGAATTCCGCGGACACATGCTTTCCCCAGAACTCAGTCCTTTCCAACGTACTCAGCAAGACTAACTAATTCCGAAGGACCAATCAATGGCTGCCAAATATTGTCTTCCTTTTCTGCTACAGACCAGCCAATCCTGAATGTCTGAGGATACATACTAAATTTTCCTATTCCAGTGCTCTGAAATCTAAGCTGTATAGATTTTTGGACTGGCTTATCTAGCATTGAGATAATATTATTTGTGAAAGGCCCATATGTTACCCGATTCCCATCATCATCCCTCGTTATCACAAATACTTCTGCTTTTTCGTCCCCCTTTACAGTCCAATCCCACCTGATAACCTGCACTATTCGAAGATGGCCTTGAAAAACAGGTCCCATTAATCCACCATCAAGCAATGTCTTATGTAATCTGAAAAATGGCTCAGTAGGTATGATCTTCAGAATCCGATGTACTGTATCCCTGAGGCCGAGATAATCCTTTTCTCGATATTGTTTGGAAAATATTCTTAGGAATATTTCGAGCTCTTTTAAATCCTCCCTGGCAAGATATTTCCGAATATGATCCAGCTCAATCCCATTTAAATATCGATCAAGGCCATCCAAACTTTTAAGATCATTACTTTTGATCTTAAAAGCGGTACTCATTAGTCTATCTTTTACCCACTTATATACTCGATCATTCGGATCAAGAGGTTTAACTATTCTTATATGATCTTTCCCAACCATTTCAAAAGGATCTTCATCCCTATTTGGACTAAGCGAGCTTGCAGGCACAAGTCGGACATTTCTTCTTATTAATACAAATTTCCGGATCTCCGTATCTTCGGCCTCATAGCATGTGTAGATATTTGGCCGTCTGTCACCCTCAAACTTTTTATAAATCTCGGTCCATTTACTATTTAAAATCTCATTGTAAGGCCGATCACTATCGACATCTAAAATCTGCTTATTCCTGCACACGTACTTCACAACATTCCCAACGGGTACTCCCTCAAGTGGTGACGCAATAAGAAAAATTGCTTTCACTTTATAGAAGACAGAACTATATTCCCTATCGTCTATTTTCTGGTAGGCATTTGAAACGGCATCTAAAGAAATTAAACCTCCTAAACTATGCGCAATAATATAAATTTGCTCAATATTTTTTTCAATTGAGGACTTTTCTTTAAGGTACTCCAAAAGATCGCGTGACAATACATTAATGCGGGGAGCATTTCTTGCTTTTTCCGAGCTTTCGAAGCGATAAGCTTCTGAATAAAAACCAAGCTCCTTAAGATCTCTATCCTCGTTGAAAAGATCTACCCAGTTAGCGATACCATCCGTGCTTGTCCACGTTTTATATGGATCACCAGTATAGCCGTGTATGAAAACAATTAAATTTCTTCTATTATTCTGGTCCGATGAATATAGCCACGATGGGACTAATACATAACTCAGCAACAAAAGAAAAAACCCAACCATTTTTTGCGAATTCATTATGACTTCTCACTACCCCTCATCTTATATCGTTCAATTACGTAGCAACATTCTCAAATGTTGCGCGATAATCTTCTGATTTTAAAACAGTGTCATAGAGCCCAATGTCTTCACCTTCATGCTTGTTTATGCCGATATATGCCAAGCTGGAATCCTCGTACCGCTTAAACTTATAGACTGCGTCGTTCATCAATGCGCTGTTGAAGACACCAAGACTGACAAGCAATTCAAACTCTTTTACGGTCAACCCTGTGACTTTCTTGAACAGCCCCGGCTCAAGCTGCGTGATGACGTCCTTTAGGCACCGCTCTCGATAATCGGTCAAATACATAAAGACAGGAACGCGGGTCGCAAATTTGATCAATTTTTCCTGAATTTGCTTGCGAACACTTTTATATTCCTTTTCTTCCTCCGTAAGTTCCTTCTTCTCTTTGGAGGACAGCTCCTTGTCATTGGCTTCCTTCCTTGCTTTTTTCACGGCCTCCGACTTGTTGATAATAGTTTCAATGTCCTGATTTAAATTACGAAATCCTTCTATGCTCATAAGCGCATTCATGGCATCTTTATTGTCCATCAAGCGTTGCAGTGTGTTATTATCCACATTTACAAGCAGGGCGCTTTCCCAACGTCGTGCAAGCAAGGTCGCAGTCGTCCCGCTCATGGCCATATCTAGAACGCCCGCCGCATCTATCTGCTTCATGGAACTGCCGTCATAAGCGAGCACCGGTAAGAATCTAATAAACTCCTCGACCTTTTTTTCAGGGTTTGATTCATTAACATTCAGGCGGCAACTGTAATCGGCAATCTGCCGCAAGGCCCTGTCTGGGGCAAAATCAAAAACATAACATTCTTCTTTGATGATCTGTTCTTGGTTCGGTGCGATGTTGTCAGGATTTTTTATGGTCCAAGGGGACTGCACGCGGAATGCGGCTTGAAAATATGTTTCAGGACTGGATGTATTACGGAGCATAAAAATGCCTACCCACGGTTTGACAGTAATTCCGGTTGTCAGTTTTCCACAGGAGAGTGTGATCGTCTTTGTTTTTAGGGGATCATCCATTGCCTCTTGTACAGGAGGTAACGCATCTACGCCTATTCCAGCACTGACTCCAGCAGCCACTATAACACTGTAATCGTAGTAAAACCTGTTCTGCTTCTGCACAAGAAGGTTGCGCATAGCATGACAGGAGGCTACAGTGGGCAGAAACCATAAGGTATGAGACAAAACATTTAATAATCGTGTATCAGAAAACGGCATAGGCGGTTTCTTAGCGCCTAGCTTGAGATTATCAAGGGTGGTTTCTAGAAATCCTCCCCGGATTAGGTCAAGCCACTTCTGCACTTCATCTTGAAAAACGAATTTTGCCTTTGCACCAATTCCATCAGCAGAAAAGAAAACATTCAAATCGAACTCGTTAAACTCTCCTTGCATCGCAATTTCGCGGATTGAATCCGGCAGTTGATAAGTCAAGAGAACCATGCGGGGTAGCGGCGCATAAGGATTATCTTCGCCCTTCCATCCTTCCTTGGACCTCTGCTCATCGGAATACGTCCAGTTGAAAATTTGCTCCTCAATGAATTCGCCTGATGCAATGGCTCGGAACGGTGTTCCGGAAAGATAGAGATAGCCGTTTGTTGTGATCGGCATGATCTCTTCATCAAAATCCTCGATGCCTATGCCTTCTCCGAACTCGATTTCCTTTTTGTCTTCTGCTTCAAAAAGCTCCTTGGCATTTTCGCGCCAGGCTCCATAATGATATTCATCAAGAATGACACAATCCCAGTTGGTTGCATGTACCCATTCGTTTTTAGTTTTAATCCCGCCTGTGCTACTGTTTTTTCCAAGATAATCCTGAAAAGAACCGAAACAGACGAATGGTTTCTTCTTATCCGCTCGATCATAGGATAAACCGCCATGCGATATAAACTGCCAGCCCTTAAAATCAGTATGACACTTTAAATCGTCCTCCCACGCGCTCTGTACCGCGGGTTTAAAGGTTAGCACCAGAATCTTTCGCCAACCCATTTTTTTTGCGAGTTGATAGGCGGCAAATGTTTTTCCAAACCGCATCTTTGCATTCCAAAGGAAGTGTGGCGCCTTATTGGGGCTTTCTTTTCTGAAGCTCTTAAAGTACGCGGCTGTTTTTTCCACTGCCACTATCTGCTCCGGCCTCATTTTAAAATCAAGTGAACGATTTTCCTCGTTCATCTGCCCATAACGAAGGGCAATCACCGCGGCTTTAACTTCTTTAACTGTGCATTTAAACCATTCGCCCTCAGGATTTTTTGTTTTTCTATTTCTCAAAAATCCGTGAACCTCGTGATCAGTAAAAACTGTGCCGTCATTTCGCATAGCGGATTCTTCAAGGACGATTTTATAGGGAAGTTTTCCGGGACGAAGTGTGGGATATTGCTGAGCAACTCGCGCCTTAACATCCACAGTTGTATAGCCGATTTTAAGCAAGCCCTGATATTGAGGATTTGTATCCTCATAGGCGTAGATCGTTGGTCGCGCTTCAGGACGCAGAGGAAAGAATTCTTTACTTTTCATTTGCCTCCATTGGGCGGATTCTCGACTCGATGAAAGAAATCTCACCTTTGGTCAGGCTATATTTCTTGTAGAGTGCCTCATCAGTCCATGTGCGGTCCCAAGTCTGTTGAGGAACCCATGAGTATGACGCGCTTGTTGTATCTTGGGTGATTTTACGAAGGGAGACCAGGAACCGAAGAAATCTGGTTCGGTAGTAACTTGCCACACTTTCTGCTTGCGCTTGCGAATCGATACAAATGAATAAGAAAGATTGAGTGCAAATGGAAGGTGGTTCTGCGATCCATGGCTGGCCAAGGACAATATCCGGCAATCGTTGACCGCCATCAGACCCTGCTTTAGGGACCATTGCCTTCCAACAGTCTATCGCGTTGGTAATTTGCGTTGCGTTCTCTCTTCCAATCCAAGCTTTGATCCGTCCCTTTGGACTAGTTGCGTAGTAACGAACATCTCCACGCATCCGAACAGGTCGGTAACCAGAGAAGTTTGAAACAACTCCGAATGCCGTCCTCGCCGACAACACTTCGGAAAGGGTCGGCTCGTTCATGGAAATCACCTTATGCAGGATTCCCAACGCCCCTGAATCGCGAACAAAGATGTCGTATTCATCCAGAATTCGTGGGACCGGTCCCTGGACATCCGAGTCTCTGACCGTGGTGACTTCGCAGTGTCCATTGTTGTCTCTGTCCCAAAGAAAATAACAGACCCCACCCTTGATCTCGACACCCGGAAAGACATCTCTCGCATTTGGGTAATCGACAAGCTTTCGGATTCTCTGATCTCCTAGCATGGCGCGGCGGAAGTCGGACAACCCCAGTCCACTTGCCATCCAACGCGAGGGGATGATCATGGAAAGAAAGCGCGGATTCAGCTTCTTTGCCTGCTCCACAAACTTGTTGTAAATGGGAATATCGCGAGTGCCGCCGTCAGAGCCCAGTTGATAGGGCGGATTTCCTACGATCACATCGAATTTCATATTGAATATCACCTCCGGTTTTTCCATATGTATAAACTGATAGGCATGTGTTTCCAGCTCCTCGCCTCTTCCATACTCTTCCTTGCTTGCGCCGCAAAACTTACACTTTCCGTTTTCCCAAATATGTTCAATCCGTTCGAAACGGATGTTGCCCTGTAGGTCGTCAAAGATTTCGCATACAGAATATTTCCCATCAGCTTTTTTTGAGCAATAGACCGATCTGCGGGAAAGTAGAGCCGTCAACTCTGTTATGGCAATCCCAAAAAGCTGGTTCTTGAAAATATGGTTAATTCTTTTCTGCTTATCAGGAATTTCATTTTCCAGTCCATCATTCAACCGTTTAGCGATCTCCCGTAAGAACACGCCGGACTTACAGACCGGATCGAGAAATCGTGCGTTCTTAGCGCTCCAGATTTCCTTTGGCAGTAAATCCAATATCTGATTGGCTAATTGCGGCGGGGTAAAGACCTCGTCACTGCTTAGGTTTGCAAGACAGCTCAGCACATCGGGATTATAATTGCTATTTGTCCGCATCACCGACTCTCAGAAAATGAATTAGTGGAAACTCTTTCACAGGTGTGGGAATGAAAACATCGTCTCCAAGGTCTGAAAAAAGTGGCAACTCTTTTATTGCCTCATGGTCAAGCAATCCATGAAAGGTAAAATCCCGACGCTTGAGCATACTTCCATTAACCGGTGACCATTCAGAAAAAACGATAGGTTGTGGGTTTGCTCCTACCGTTTTTAGATCAAGCGCGTTACCCCAGATGATGTTTTTTTCAAGGATGTATTTGACCGTTTTTTGGCATTCCGCTTTTACAGCCTCTTTGAAAAGGCTTGAATATTTCTGACCAAAGATGTCAAAAAGCCGCTTACGGCATTCCACGACATTGTCTTCAAGAATATCTATGCCGTAGATACTGGACACGGCAAGAACTGCATTCCGCTCATATTCCAACTGACCCTTGCTGTAACGATTCTCAACGATACGCAGTTTCCGTTCCAAAATTTCGGCCAAGAAATTACCTGTTCCACATGCAGGCTCAAGAAATCGTGATTCTATCCTCTCTGTTTCCCGCCTCACCAAATCAAGCATTGATTGTACTTCCCGTTTGCTGGTATATACCTCGCCATGGTCGGCAACTCTTTTTTTTGAGACAACCTGCTTTTCTTCTTTTATTGAGTTCATGATTTCAACGGCAAGAAGATTCTGAAAGTATTATAACTGCAGAACCATCGTAGCATGCTATGGAGATATTGGATGCAACAGCATAAAGACTTGTAACGAAAGGAAAACTAAATTCACCCATATCAGCTTCTCCTAAGCAATCGGTCAACAAATTCTTTACGGGTTTTATATTTGCTCCAGTCTTTTTCGCTCATACTCTCATAAACTTTATGCCTTTGGCTTTTTTGACTTCGTTGCGCAAAAAGAACCAGGCAGAGCGGCCGCCAAGTTTACGCCATGGTTTGATTTTTTTCTGCTCAATCCAGACGTAAAGCGTTTGGCGGGTTATATTTAAGATTTTACAAGTCTCTAAAGTGGTAAGGAGGTTATCCAGATTCATTAGGTTTTTATTGTACAAAATAATCTAACAGGTTAGTAAAGAATTACGAATAAAAATATTAAGATTTAATAGAAAATAATAGTGAAGAATTTAAAATGGACAAGCCCATATTGGCAAGTGCGAGTCCATTTTTTGGGCAAGTGCAAGCCCATTCCGGCTTTTCTGTTCACGCTCGCGCTGGACATAGTGGTTGGGTGGGAGGGATCCCCCCAAACTTCCCCCCTCGGGGAAAATTAAACAAGTAATATTGATTTTTACAGAGAGATTTTTAGCGAGATTTAAATATAGGAAAGTGTCGGGCACCTTGCACAGATAGGGCGTAAAGACTTTATGTCAGGTTTTTGAATGTTCAAGTTTTCTTAGTTTTAGACCTAATCTTTTCTCGGCCTCTTCGGCGCTTCGACGAATGGCCTCAAGTTCCTCTAAGGTGCTCATATTCTTATGCTCTTCGTATATTTTTTCTTGAATCTGATGTATTTCTCTCATCGGTCTTGGTTCATTCAGCATCTTCTATTACCTCCTGTGGCGAAACAATCTCCATCTCCTTATAGCCATTTAAAAGATTTATTCCTCTCACTTCTCTTTTTGTTTTTACCTTAACCATGTGGGAAAAATTCCAACTAACAATCATATCTAAATCATTGACAGTTGCAACAGCAATATGTAAAGCATCGTCCTTATATCTAGGAGGTATAACCCTGTTTTCTACATATTTATTTGCCAACTCCACTGAATCTTCATTAACTAACAACTTAACCGCATTTAATTTCATTAAAACCTCTTTTAGCTTTATTGCAATAATTTCTGGAGCGCGACCAATTTCATCAATAACAACACTGGATACAAAAACTTCATATTTCCCTTCTTCAATTTCTTTAAATAACTTTAAGGTAGCATCTTTTTCATTAGGCACATCCGTAGCTATCGCAAAATTCAAAACCGATGTGTCAAAGTAAAGCTTCAGTTTCTTCATTGGAATATACCCATTATATCACCTCTACTCTAAAAATAACATCAGAACTCTAAATAGTCAATCCCAGTTGTTTATTGCAAGAGACCAGGTTTACAGCTGTGTCCTAAACTGTGACCCATGGAGGGATATTTTGGGATATTTCCTGATCGCTTGTGATATCTTAAGATAAGTCAAAAAATGTGAGTTCTTAGACGGTAAATACGAATTTTCTTCAACACCCGACAAAGCTGCGCAAACCATCAAAAATACCCAAAATCCGATTAAGAGTCGCTTGCTCTGCCAATTGAGCTAACAGCCCTAATGAATTAAATTATTGCAGTAAAGATATTACAAAAAATATATAGGAAGTTCTAGAATCAGACTAAAATTATACTCTATTTAAAAGGTGAGCAAGCCCATTCCGGCTTTTCTGTTGGACAAAGCAGTCAACTACACCTAATCGATCAGATTCAAAGAAGGTTCGGATCACTCATCCTTTCCATCCGCTGAGGGGTGAATCATTTCGTTTTGTGGTATCAAAACCATTGTGGGGAGAAGACCGCGTCACCCTACAATTTGCTGATAACACATTCAATTCTGTCCCTCTGAGTTGGACCGATTTAGCGCCAAAAAATCCTTACCTTAGTTTAGGGAAAGGACGATCCCGCTTTAGAGTTGAGGATTTGTTATTGCTGAGTGATTTGATCAAGGATGGAGGTCAAAAATGAACGATTCAATACCCGGAACAGTGTCAAGGGAATTTTATACAGATTGTATAAATAAATATATCCATTACCCTAGAACTGTTTCAGGGTTAAGCAGGAATTTCTTTAGGGCTTTAATAGACGACAATAATAATTATTTTGATAAAATAAATTTGACATTATTAAATAATATGTATATAATTATTTATACATATATGAAAGACGCTCCTGATTTTAAAAAGAAATTACTAAAAGCCTCTGGCACGCTTAATCTTCATCCTGAAAGAGTTAAAGACGAATTATTTTTGGGACATGAATTTTTTGATCCAAACGATCAAGTCCAAGTTAAATACGAGATGTTGAGGCGTCATCAAATCGATAAAAAAGCAGCCTCAACGGTTGCCAACACATTTGGAACCAGCCGACAATCTTTTTACAATGCAGAAAAAGCTTTTAAACAGGGCGGTATCTCTGGCTTAATAGGACGACAACGTGGCCCGAAACGAGCTCACAAATGCAGTGATGCACTCTTGGATTTTGCAGAACAATGGCGAGCAGATGACTCTAAGAACCAGAGTAATAAGACATTAGCTGAAGAGATTCAAGATCGATTTGGAATTCATTTAAATCCTCGAACGATAGACCGCGCCTTAATGCAGCGGAAAAAAAAACGACGAATGAAACTTCAGGGAAAGTCATGAATTCTTTAAACGATCAATCTTATGTCCAGAAACAATATGAGCTTATTCGTCAGGAAGCAATAGAAACCTATCTTCATGGGCAACGGGGGCATGGGCTGGCCTTATTTATAACGCGAGGGATGGCCGAGTGGTTTAACGTTCTAAAAATTTTAGTGAAGCCAATTAGCATGAAGGATGGAACGACGTCTTCTACCTGTGTTTCACTTCCGTCGTTCGTAAAATCAGATCTGACTTTGGTTCTAAGTAATATGGTTATGGCTTGTTATCAGGGAGAAAATTCATGAGCAATTCAGAAAAAATTCGGACGGAACATTTAAAACGATTTGCTTATCTCTATATTCGTCAATCTTCTCTTCATCAGGTGCGGGATAACCAGGAAAGCACAAAGCGACAATATGATCTAAGGGGTCGTGCCCAGGCGCTTGGATGGAACAACGATCAAATTGTTGTGATTGATGATGATTTGGGAATCTCTGGAACAAGCGCTGATAATCGAAGTGGCTTCAAACGATTGGTAGCTGATGTTGGACTTGGGCGCGTGGGAGTGGTCATTGGACTGGAAGTTTCACGGCTTGCCCGCAATTCTAGAGATTGGCACCGTCTTTTGGAAATTTGCGCATTATCTGAGACGTTAATTTTGGATGAGGATGGAGTTTATGACCCAGGTCATTTTAATGACCGTCTCTTACTTGGACTTAAAGGAACCATGAGTGAAGCAGAACTCCATGTGTTGCATGCCAGACTGATTGGAGGAATGATGAACAAAGCTCGACGGGGTGAGCTTTGGCTGCGCCCGCCCATCGGCTTTATTTACGATGTTGCCAAACGTTTTGTATTTGATCCGGACGAACAAATTCAAAGTACAGTACGTCTTGTTTTTGAGACTTTCCGTAAAGAGGGTTCCGCTGAACGTGTCGTACATTATTTTTCTGCGCAAGGTATTCTTTTTCCGCGACGATTATCTACAGGAGTGCGAGCTGGCGAAGTGATCTTTGCTCCACTGCATCACAGTCGTGTTTTACAAATTCTTCATAATCCCCGTTATGCTGGGGCCTATGTTTTTGGACGAACACGCCAACGTAAAGTGATGGTTGCTGGACAGATGCGCAATCGCAAGCTTCCCAGAAATGAGTGGAAGGTTTTTTTACCAAATACTCATTGTGGTTACATTACTTGGGAGCAGTTCGAAGTCAATCAATCCAAATTATTGGAAAACGCGTTTGGGTATGGTCAAGATCGGCGCCGCAGTCCACCTCGTGAAGGAATGGCATTATTGCAAGGTTTGGTGATTTGCGGTATATGTGGCAAACGCATGACCGTGCGTTATCATGTCAATCAAAATCAGCCTGTTCCAGAATATGCCTGTCACCGTAAAGGGATTGAAACAGCTCAAAGCGCTTGCCAAATTATTAATGGAAATGGTTTGGATGAGGCTGTCGGAAAAATGATTCTTAATTCTGTGACTCCGTCATCGCTAGACATAGCGCTGCAAGTCTTTGAAGAACTTCAAGCTCGTAAAAAAGAGATGGATGGTCTCCGTCAAGCTCAAGTTCAACGAGCAAGACAAGAAGCTGAGTTTGCGCAGCGTCAGTACATGCTTGTACGTCCGGAAAATCGTTTAGTCGCTGATAATCTTGAACGGGAATGGAATCAAAAACTATTACAACTTAGAAATGTGGAAGAGGAATGTGCCCGGCAAACAAAACAGGATGGCATTGAGTTGAATCCTGATCAAAAAAATCAGATTCAATCTTTAGCTTCGGACTTGCCAAAAGTTTGGAATGATTCTCGTACGCCCATGCGAGAGAAAAAACGCATGATTCGTTTATTGATCGAAGATATTACTTTGACGCGTTCTCATGTCATTCAAATTCAAATCCGTTGGAAAGGCGGCGCAACAACTTCATTTGAGAAATCCTTGCCAAAACATTGGGCGGATCTTGTGCGTACGCCTTGGGAAATCATTAAACAGATTAGTGAATTGTCCACTAAAAAAACAGATATCCAAATCTCCCAAACATTGAACGCGCAATCTTTGCTCTCTGGTTGTGGCAAATCATTTAGCCCTAGGATTATTAGAACCATACGCAAGGCTTATAAAATCAAAAGTTTTACTCAACATCTTCGTCAACTGGGCTGGCTCACCGTCCCGGAAGTTGCTGCTCAACTGGGGATACATTCGGACACTGTTAAAGATTTAGCTTTGGAAGGTTTTCTAAATGCAGTTCGTGCTAACGGTGCAGGTCAGATTTTCTTTGAACCTCCTACAAAACCGTTCCCAAAAGTATCCGCAGGAAAAGGAAACAAACGACTTCGCGGGAAACCAAAATATGATAAACTTTCTTTTAAAGAAAGTACAAAGAAATCCTTGAAAAGGACTAAAGAGGTGCAGTATGCAGCCTGATCCTTCACGCTCGCGCGGGACATATTGGTTTGGCGGGAGGTGTCCCCCCAAACTTCCCCCCTCGGGGAAATTTAAAGGGTTCAATTATTTAAATAATGAATATAATCGGTTTCAACTGTATAATTACTGTATTATTTCTAGTAATTATAAGGATTTAAAGAAAGTGCCCTTGAATAAATAATTGTTTAAGCGGGTATTACCCTGGCATTTTCTGGCACGATCATGATTCTTGAATGTAACACTTTAGCCATTTTCTCATATGTGCTAATCAGATGATCGGAATCCTTTTTTTCCAATCGGGAAATATGCGCTTGTTTTAACCGCAATTTAGCTGCAATTTTTTCTTGAGAAATACCGTATGCACGTCTAAGTAGGGCTATTTGAATCGGAAGCGATTCATCGGCAATCGCTTCAAAATAAGCCTCTGCATATTTTGTATCTTGTTTGATTTTATTTTGAACATCTTTATCAAATGGTGAACTATTTTTATGTTTCATCTTATTACCTCCATCCCAAAACATCTTTCATTCGCTCATATGCCAGGTTCTTATCTCCTTCGGGAGTCTTTTGCTGCTTTTTCTCAATCATATGAAGGAGCCATATCTGTTGGCCTTTGATACAAAAGAAAACTCGATAGGCAATCCCTTGGAATTCCCGAATAAGTTCCCGAAGCGGCTCACAACCCTTCAATATTTTTACAGTAATGTTTACCTTGTGCAAATAAGGCCAAAATATTGCTAGCTTTTGAATGTCCGCGTCAATTCTGGCTGCTGCTTTAACGCGTTGACCGTCATTGCGCAACTTATCAAGTTGAGTTTTAACATAACCTTGATCCCATCCATGGTAATATCCAATTTCCATTTAAATACCTTCTAAATTATATACCATACTTGTTATATTTTCAAGGGGTCACTACCATAAAAACCGATAAATAGCTGGACACTGTTAGCGAAAAATCATTTTTGACATTGGCCGAATAATGTCTGACTTTTCGCGGATATGTCAACCTGGGTCCTAAACTGTGACCCATGGCGGGATATTTTAGGATATTTGTTGATTGCTTGTGATATCTTAAGATAAGTAAAATGGCACTTTATCTCCATACTCATTTATGATTTAATATGGTTAAAATGAATCAGGATAAAGAGAATTTAAAAAAAGTTTTAAGTTTTTGGATGGGAAGCTACATTTGTGTGGCAGCAGTTCTTTTCTTTCTATTTAGGGTAAGGCTTCTACCATTGATTCTAGCCGGCATACTAACCTTAACATTGACCCTTCTTAAGTACAAATTCTTTTCAAAAAATTCAGACTAACTGTTTAGCATGATGAACTTTAGTTTTAGTAGTTTGGTGGCATCGCTCATGGTGAGTGGAGTGGGGTTTGTGTTTTTTAAAGTTGGCAGAAAAAAAATGAAGCCTCTTTTTCTTATTTTTGGAATTGTTATGATGGTGTACCCTTATTTTATTACAAATTTTTTATGGATGGTTGGGATTGCCATTGGATTAAGTAGTATTTTATATTGGTTGAGCAAGATGGGCTATTAATTTCCAATATTAAATTTTATTTCTACCCGGAACTTGCATTAGAAAATAAGAAACTGTTAGTTAAAAAGAGTTTTAAAGGATGGTTTTGCCTGAGTCAGGGTCAAATAGATGGATGGTTTCCATGTTGAACACAAGGTCAATGTCTTGTTGTTGCTTGGCGGAGTTGTGCGGCTCTACCCTGGCTACAAAATTATTTTTCCCTGTGTTTAAATAAAGATATTTTTCCGAGCCCATGGGTTCCACCACTTCTATGGTTGCTTTTACTGAGGAACCTTCGCTAAATCCTCCGGAATGAAAAAGTTTGTCGTATATGTTTTCTGGCCGTATGCCAAAAATCACTTTTTTCCCTACATAAGATTTTACTATCTCATTCATTTCCGGAATCAATTTAATTTGCATGCCGTTGGAGCTAATTTGCGGATCATTTTCTCTTAGCCAGACGCCTTTAGCCTCACCCTGCAATTTTTCCGAAATAAAAACTTCTATAAAATTCATGGGTGGAGATCCAATGAATCCCGCTACAAATCTGTTAGAAGGGCTGTTATAAAGCTCTAAGGGAGCTGCAATTTGCTGCACATCCCCATCTTTCATCACGCAAATCCTGTCCCCCATGGTCATTGCTTCTACTTGATCATGGGTTACATAAATCATGGTGGTCTGCAAGCGGTCGTGTAGTTTGGAAAGTTCCATTCTCATTTGAACCCGCAGTTTTGCGTCTAAATTGCTAAGAGGCTCGTCAAATAAAAATACTTTGGGCTTTCTTACAATCGCTCGTCCCACAGCCACTCTTTGCCTTTGTCCCCCAGAAAGCTCTTTTGGCTTTCTATGCATCAGGTTAGACATGTTTAAAATTTCCGCTGCTTCTTTTACCCTATCTTGAATTTCTTTTTTTGAATAACCTCTTAATTTTAAGCCAAAAGCCATGTTTTCATAAACTGTCATGTGAGGGTAGAGAGCGTAATTTTGGAAAACCATGGCTATATCTCTATCTTTAGGAGGAACATCATTTACTTTTTTTCCCCCAATCCAAATTTCGCCGTCACTTGCCTCTTCCAGCCCTGCTATCATGCGCAAAGTGGTTGATTTGCCGCATCCAGATGGTCCCACTAGAACGAAAAATTCTTTATCTGGTATTTCTATACTCACCCCTTTTACAGCAGCTGTGCCGTCATACCTTTTCCAAACATTTTTTAAGATCACTTCTGCCACGTTTCCCTCACCTCCCTAAAATTAATTAAAATTAATAATAAAATTTTCTTCTGCGTTTTTCACAATGGATCGAGGAAGCGTGTCCCCGGGCAATGTTTGTTCATTAAAAATAATAGTCACGCTATTTTCCGCAAGATTTTTGTCTCTTTTAAAATGAAAAGCGCATGTTTTACCATTATAAATTCTTTTTACCTTAAATTCATCCCATTCTTTAGGAACACAAGGCGCTATTTTTAAACCTTCCCATTCAGACCTAATTCCAATGATCCATTCTAACATAATTCTATAAAGCCAAGCAGCTGAACCTGTGTACCAAGTCCATCCACCCCTGCCATAATAAGGAGAATCCGGCCCATCCACGTTTCCTGGAGTAACATAGGGTTCAGACATGTATAGCTCTGGATCCATTCCCCTATCTATGGGAGAAATTTTTTTGAACATCTGCCATGCGGTGTCGTTGCGCTTTAAAAAACATTCCATCTGAATAGCCCAAACAGCTGCATGGGTATAAAGTCCCCCATTTTCTCTTACTCCAGAGGCATACCGGGTCAAATATCCTATTCGTTCATCTGGAATCTTATAAGCTGGATAAAGGAGCAGAGGTCCATAATCTTTATAAAGATTTTTCTCCAGAGAATCTAAAAGAGTTGGTAAATTTTTTTCAGGCACCATTTTGTTTAAGACTGCCCAAGTTTGAGGGTTGAGATGAATTTTCCCTTCTTTAGACTTTTTGCTGCCTATGAGGGAGCCGTCATCGCAACTTGCAGCCCAGTACCATTTTCCATCCCAGCCAAACTTGTTTACAGCTTGATAGAGTTTTTCCGCTTCTTTTTTATACCTTGCGATTTTTTTATTTTCAGAGGAAGAAAGAGTTTTATTTTTAATGGCTCTGGCAATGAGTTCGCAAAACTCATTTAAAATTCCGTAAAGAAACTGTCCTACCCAAACGCTTTCCCCTTTTTCTTCCCAGCCAGCTACAGATAACCCATCATTCCAATCCCCTGTGCCAATTAAAGGAAGTCCGCGCTTACTTTTGCGTTTAAGAGAATTTTCAATTGCTAAAACACAATGCTGATAAACTGAAGCAGGAGATGCTTCTTTTTTATTTCCCTCTTTAAGAAATGGCGTTTTTTCTTTTAAAATAGAAAAATCCCCTGTTTCTTTTAAATAGTTAATGGCCACAAAGGGGAGCCAGAGCAAATCATCTGAGTATCTGGATTTATGGCCTTCATTGGTGATGGGGTGCCACCAGTGATGCACAATGCCTGAAGAATATTGATGAGAGGCATGGAGGAGAATTTGATTTTTGGTTCTTTTGGGTTCAAGGTGAAGAAAGATTTGGCTGTCTTGCAGCTGATCTCTATAGCCAAAAGCGCCCCCTGCCTGATAATAGCCTGTTCTTCCCCAGATGCGCGCTGAAAGAGCCTGATATTTTAACCACCAGTTCCCTAAAAGATTAAAGGACGAATCTGGAGTCTCTATATGAGATTTTTCTAAATAACTTTGCCAAAATTGAATGGACTCTTGAAACGCTTGATCTACATTATTTTGCTCTTTATATTTTAAGGCTAAATTTTTCGCTTCATTCTTATTTTTTGCAGCGCCCAGTGTCCAAAGAACTGTTTTAGTTTCTCCGGGCAAAAGCTCAATTTCAGAACAAAGGCTGGCAATAGAATCGTCCCACTTACCAGTAGTTTTGCCTGTATAAGATCCTGTAATTAAAGCATTGGGCTTTTGAAAACCATGATATTTCCCAATAAAAGAATCTTTATTGCCGGAAGAATCTTTTAAAGGCAGGTTAGTGCCATGCCAGGCTAAATAATCCCAGGATTTATTCCAATGCTGCCCTTTAGCATTGGCAATGGTCCAAAGCCTTTTAGAGGCATAGAGGATTCCATTCTCTTTATCAGATTCTGTTTCTAAAAAAGTGCGATGAAATTCTCTATGGCTGTCTGGGGATTCTCCTAAGCACCATTCAAAATAGCTCCAGAGGCTTAAAAATTTTTTTTGGCTAGAATGGTTAGTAATTTTTAGCTGCCAGATTTCTAAAGGCTCTTTAGGAGGAACAAAAATCGTTAGCTCTGAGGAAATGGAAAAATTTTTAGAGACAAATTTGGTATAGCCAAAACCATGATGGCATTCATAATGTTCTGGAGTATGGCAAACAGGCTTCCATGTTGGAGACCAGAACTCTCCAGATTCTTGATCTCTTATATAAATATATTTTCCCCAATCATCACAAACTAAATCTTGATTCCAACGAGTAATCCGATTTAAACTAGCATGGGTTCTCCAAGAATAACCTGAGCCGGATTGGGTAATGACTAAACCATAATCCCCAGGACAAATGACATTGGACCATGGACGAGGGGTATCCGGGCGAGTGATGACAAATTCTTTGCCATCTTCGCTAAAATAACCATAGTTTGTTTTAAACAAGATCTCTTTTTCTTTCATAAACATTTACTTAAACTCCTTCAAGAAGATAAAGACTTTGCTTTATTTGTTTTCCAAATAAAATATAGTCCTATGCCGCCTAAAATTAAAAATAGAGCCAATCCCACAAAAAGTTCCATGCGCACATAATTTAAATCCGTATGAAAAAGCAGCCCTTGTATTTTTGGACCTTCCATTCCATAAGGGTATTGTGAACTTAAAAGATATTTGCCTGCTTTATCAATCACAAACTGAAAAAGAGGTATCTGATCCTCTTTTTTGTCAGTAGCATACATTTTAGGCGGAAATTTGACAAGTTCTATGACTCTACTTCCTTTCTTTTGAACCAGTTGATATTCTAGATCTTTAATCCAAGAAAGGGTTTCTTTAGATTTATCTTTATTCAGGGCTAGCGCTATGTAAGAACCCGGTAATCTTAAATTTAAATTTTGTTCTCCCGGGATTTGAAGCATGATCAGACTTTTTCTCACGCTTAAAATAAATGGAGTAATTCCAAAAGATAAAGCAAGGATGCCAATAAAACAGCAGATCCCGCCTAACCAATAGCCCCACTGCATGAATAGAGGAGAATTTTTTTTAGAATTTTGTTCGCTCATTGCAATATCAACTTTCCCAGCTCAATTTTACTTCCATTTGATTTAAAATGCCAGTTTAATTTTCCTTCGCCATTGGCATCATTGTCAACATCATGCACAGCAATGGAAATTCCCAAAGATTGTCCTCTCACAGGCTCTATGATCCCAAGAAATTTCCAAGAGATTGCTGTAAAGATATCATAACCGGCTGGCGTGGTTTTTACAATTGTATTCACTTCATCTTGAGCAGGGATCCGCTTTTGGAACCAGGCATAAGAATGACTTTGCCCATCGCTATCCGGAGGAGTAATCCCAATTTGAAAATCTGAAGGATGTCCCCAGAGCAAACCATCGCCATTTGGATCAATATAAATTTCAACACAATCGTCCCGAAAAATTTCTGAACCCTGTTGTTTAGCTACAATCGTCTGATCTATTACATCCATTTTAAGATAGAGCGCCTGTTCATCCCAAAGATATTGGATTTTAGCGCCAAGGTCAGTTGGATCCGCAACTTTTCCATTTTCTACAAAAGTGTGATCAAACTCTTGCACCTCTGCTTTATTCCATTCAGCTAGTTCTGGGTTAAACGGAGCGGCTGAAAGATTTTTAGCGGCAGTTATTTCTGGTTGTTTTCGGTCAAAGGATTGAACACCCAGTTTAAATTTTTCTTTCAGAGGAAATGGGTATCTAATCTCAAGAGGAGGCACGCGATTTTGATAATCTTTTATTTTTTTATAACCTTCCATGACGCCATCATAACTATTAAAAGCTCGAATAATAAACTTATTCTCTAAAAAGTTTGTGAGCGCAAGAAAAAGCATGGTTTGATCTAAGATTAGGTAATTTTTAGTAACCCTTGCTGTTTTTAAATCAATAGCATCCCTAAAGCCAAAATCGTAATATTGACCTTCAATAATATGGCGCGGCCTCACCCCAAGCTCTTCTAACTTTTTTAGATTTTGTATGACCTCTTTGGGAAAAACTGAAATCGCAAGGGTAGAGGCATGGGGAGTTATAATCTCATCCCGGATCGCATTAAAACCTAAATATCCATTGGCTGGAGAGTCTGATGCAGACCAACCCCAAACAGGAGAGCCAATTTTTTCCTGATGCACCATTTGCGCTTTAGCAAAATTACCAGCTGCAAGTCCGGGCAGGCTGCCTTCTTCATCTAAGAATAAGCCGCTCATAAAGCCCATAAAAAGTCCACCGCCTTGCCACCCTGGTTTTAGATATTGAATTCCATATCGTTCTTCCAAATTTCGGTTTAAAGCGCTCCAGCTTTGTAAAGGAACTCCGCTCATGGCGATCGCTAGGAAACTAACCAGCCGTGAATCCGCTCCCAAAAAATCATAATGCCAAGAGCCAACTTCATTTTTTTCAGTGTTAAAACCTCCAAAAAGAAGTTTTGCCCGAGGATCATAAAGATCCTGCCAGTCAATTTTAAGGAGTTGGTCGCATTGATCTTTTAATTCCGGGAAAGTTTGTCGGGTCACAATAATGCCTGCATAGTAATTGCCTAAGTCAACAGTGGAGATGAAATTTTCCTTGTGTTTTTTTAAGTCCGCAAGACTGTTCCATGAATGAGGAAAATTTTTCCAAGTCTCTAATTTGTTTAAACTTTCAAGCAGTTTGCCTAGTTTTTGAACAGCGGTTTTACGGTTTTCAAAACCCATTTCCACTGCACCGGCAACAGAAGCCATGTAAAAGCCAATATTGGTTACAGAGGTAAAGGCATTTTTTATGACTGCGCTGTTATCTAAAGGCAGTCCGGTTTCAGCATCCACATAATAGTCAATGCATCTGTAGGTGTCCTGGGCAAGTTTCTTAAGGTATTTACGCTCAGATAAAGAGACCTTATCCGTTATAAAGCTAAAAAGAGATCTTGCCCTAACTTCTGCACCGGAAAAAGAAAGGAGAAAAATCAGACTAAATAGTTTTAAAGCTTTTTTTTCTCGATTCTTTTTCCGATAAAGAGAGCCCAAAGTCACGGCATCACATCCACTTTTATATTGTCAATTAAGATTAAGCCTTCCCCTCCTTTAGGAAAACTAACCGCAAACCCAATTAATTTAATATTTTTCATGTTAAGTTCTTTATCGTCTCCACCCCACCAATAGCTCAGTTCAGAAAAGGGAATGCGAATCTCCTGCCATTCATCTTTGCGGGCTAATGGGAATTTTTTGCCAAACGTTGTATTTTCCTTATCCACTAATTTAAATTCAAAATTGTTTTGTTCTCCGGTCCACTTAAGAGAAAAACTAAAAACAGATTTTGCCGTAATTTCAACAGGATAAGATTTTGTGAATTGGATCCATTTGCCAGAACCAAATTTATACTCACTGCCAATCGCTTCTCTTTCTTTTCCGGGCATAAGGATCATTTTAGAAGTGGTCCCTTGGTCTCCCTCAATTTTCCATCCTTCTAAAGAATCACAACCGTCTAGTACCCCAGATTGAACCTTTTCCTGCTGCTTTTTCCAGGAGTCAACCAGTTTTAGATCATCTAGATAAATGGTTCCAGTTCCTCCTTCACCAGCGCTGATCGCTAAACCAAATTGAGTGACTAGATCTAACTTAGAATTTCCACCCCACCAGTAAGAAAAGTCGTCTAAGTCAATAGTGACTAGCTCCCATGTATCCTTAGGTTTAAGCGGGAATTTATAACCATAGTTTGTGCCGTCATCATCAATTAGTTTTACTTCCGCGTTATTTACAGCTCCGCGCGACTTTAAGTAAAATTGGATCGCTTTTCCATCAAGTTCTGAAATAGAAATATCCTTAATAATCGCAACCCACTGCTTAGTTTGCGCTAAATCATAATCTATCTGCAAAGCTCTGCCAATTTTTCCTAAGCCCACATCCAGATTTGTTTTAATAGTGGTTCCATCCGCATTGGAAGGAAGCCAGTCATTCGCTTCAAAACCGTCTAGCACGGTTTCTTTAATGATTTTAGGCGTTTCTTTTACAGGAGCTGTTTTTGTCTCTCTTATAGGCAGACTTGGCACGGTTTGTATTTCTTCTTTAGGCGCGCTTACTTTTTTCTTTGGCTTTGAATAGCTCATTGGTCTTGGGTCAACTGCATAAGTTTGAGCTGCAAAAAAGAACAACCCCAAACCAACTATTAATTTTGTTTTCATCTTACTACCTCCACGACTTTATTTTTTATTAACTCTAAGGGTAACACAACCCCTGATCTTTCTTCCATAGTAAATCTTTTTTCAAATTCCTTAATTTTTTGATCTTTAAATTTTAAGCTGACTGCGCCTTTCTTTTTAACGTCGTGATAATTAAACAAAAATAAAAATCCACGGGAGTGGGATTTATCCCAACGTAAAGTTCCCTGCAAATCCCAAGGTTCAAATTTAAGAGAAGGAATAACTTTTAAAGTTTCCATCCATTCCCGAACCATTTGAACTTGATAGTCAAAAACATGATTCAAGCCAAAACCATAAACTATGAAATTCCCAAGCCCGGCTTTTCCATAAAAAGCGCAAGGGATATCGCTCTTAGTTTTAACTAAAGAAGATTTATTTTCTGTGTTAAAAGTATGGATTGGAAAATCCACAATCATTTCTATTCCTTGCCAAACAATGGGCTGTTTTATTTTTTCTTCTTGAAAAGATATCCCTAACTTTTCAGCTAAAATCGCGCAAGGCTTTCCAGATAAATTATAAGATGGAACTCTTGGGCCAAATAAGAGTTTTCCTCCAGATTTCGCATAGTCTGCCAACTTGTTTTGAGTTTCTTCATCCATAAAATCTAGCGTAAAAACAGAAAGGCTGTTATTTTGAAGCAGCTCTTCTTTTGATTCTTTTAAAAGGTCCAAGAATGAATAGTTGTAATTGCTAAGCTGCAAAAGTCTGGCAAAACCATCAAAAAAGAAATTCGTTCTTTGAGACTCTAGAAGAGATGCCTTTTGCCCGGAGAAATATTCAGTAGCGTAGTAAGGAAGGTAAAATCCAATGGCTGTATCATTGATTTTTTTAGTCCCAGCAAGTTGAGAGCCATATTTTTTGATAAGTTTTCCCCACTCTTTTAAAGGCGCAAAATGCTCTTTGGTTTTTATTCCATCTAAAGAAACAGGAGCCTGCCAATCATGGTAAGATCCAAAAGCTCCTAGCCCGGGGAGATTTTCTCCGCTAGAAAACATGTAGCAATTAACTCCGTTTAATCCATGCGCTGTGGAGCTTTTAAGGTTTAAATCAATATCTTGCGGATAAAGGCGTGGACGGTCGCGCAAAATTCCTGTTTGCAGTTCAGCGCAAATTGAAGGAGATTCTTTGTCCAACATTTTTGTCATTTCTGTGGTGATCCCCACATCATGAAAATTTTCAAAATCCAGCCTTCTCATTTGATAAGCTCCGCCAAACACTGTTTTAGGGACTTGCAGAGAAAAATCCCTAAACATGGAACAGGTCATGGGGCTATAAACCCCTCTTCCACGCACATCATAATCATAAAATTGGGGTATGTTTGCGGAAAAAGGAACTGAGATAGAACTCTGAACAGCTTTTTCATGCAATTTTTTAAAATAGGTGGCGTAATATCTTCTATAGAAAAGGGACCAGTCTAAAAAAATTTGCCAATGTTCAGGCGAAAAATCTCCTTGAGGCTGACGGATATCTTCAAACTGATTGTAATTTGAGGAATAGGCTAAATTTAACTTTTTTATCTCTTGATATTGCTCTTTTAAAAAGTCCTGATACATTTTATTCACCGGAGCTGACTCATCATAAGCTTTATGCAGCCAGTGGATCATACTAATTTCATTGCAGAGCTGAACAAATATAATTGGCCCATTTTTATGAATTTGGTTTTCTTGAACCAAAGGCAAAACAGCGTCATACCATTTTTCCACAACTTCTAAAAATTTTGGATTTAAATAGGAAAGAAGCAGAGCATGAGGCAAATTGTTTACATTGCTTCTTTGCACATAGAGTTCCGGGTGATCTTTTAATAGCCAGCCGGGAATCCCTTCATTCACTAATTCCGCGTTAGAAACTGGGCCAACCCTTGCGGAAAAATAAAGATCCGCTTTTTTAACCTCTTTTAAAAAACCTTTTAAGTTTTTTTGCGGGTGGGATTTTCCTTCAAAATCAAATTTCCCCTGTTCAGATTCATGCCAATTCCAAGGGATGTAAGAACTAACGCAATTTAAGCCTGCTGCTTTTGCTTTTTGAATATGAGCTTTCCAATATTTTTGAGGGATTCTAAAATAATGAATCTCCCCGGAATAAAGATAAAAAGGTTTTTCATTAAGAATAAATTGCCCGTTTTCAACTTTCATCGTCATCGGTTGCATGTCCTTTGTAGAACCTTTCATCTTTATTGTTTAAAAATTAAAAGAAACTATTCTTTTAAACCGGTAGTAGCGATCCCGCGAATCACATATTTTTGAGCAAAAACAAAAATAAGGATAATCGGCATCACTACCACTACTGCTCCTGCCATTAAAAGTCCAAACTTTGTGGCAAATTGACCGCTTAAATTCGCCAAAGCAACAGGCAAGGTGTATCGTTCTTCGCCAATCATTACAATTAAAGGCCAAAGAAAATCATTCCAAGAGCCCATAAAAGTGAAGATTCCTAAAGTAGCCAGCACAGGCTTACAAAGAGGAAGGATCACGTTCCAATAAATTCTAAATTCTGAACAGCCATCAATCCGGGCAGCCTCAATTAAATCGTCTGGAATGGTCATCATGAATTGCCTCACTAAAAATATCCCAAAAATCCCTACGGATGCAGGCAGGATCAGCCCCCAATAACTGTTTAAAAGACCCAGCTGTTTTAGAAAAAGAAAAACTGGGATCATGGTGATTTGTCCCGGGACCATGAGAGTTGCCATAAGCAGAGTAAAAATTTTATCTCTTCCTAAGAACCTTAATTTTGCAAAAGCATAACCCGCTAAACTGCAAAAGAAAAGATTAAAAAAAGTGGTTGTAATGGAAACAATCAGGCTATTTTTAAAATGAAGAAGAAAATCCACATCTTTAAAAAGTTGTCTGTACCACTCTAAGGTTGGATGGTCTGGAAACCATTTTGGCGGATAAGAAAATATGCCTCCTCCGGGTTTAAAAGAGGTGGAGACCATCCAAACAAAAGGAGCGATAGTGAATAACAGCCCTAAAAGCAATGCCATGTGAAGCCAAAATTTTTCTATGGTTTTGATTGTTTTATATTTTTGAAAACCTGCCCAATTTGCCATGTTAGTCCTTTATTTTATCTTAAAAAATTTCAAATTTAGTTAACTTCAAAACCGCTTTTTCTTAAACGCATCTGTATAAAAGTAAATATGAAAATAATGCCGAAAAGAATGTAAGCTAAACTAGAGGCATAGCCTAATTCAAAAAATTTAAAGCCTTGGTTATACATGTAAAGCACAATGGACATGGTGGAATTTAAAGGTCCCCCTTTTGTCATCACATAAGGTTCAGCAAAAAATTGCAAATATCCAATGGTGCTCATGATCACAACAAAAACCATAATGCTTCTTAACCCCGGCAAAGTCACATGCAAGAAAAGCTGCCAGGCATTGGCTCCATCTATTCTAGCGGATTCATATAGGGTTTCTGGAATGCTCTGTAAACCCGCTAAAAATATGATCATGTTATATCCAAAATTTTTCCAAGCAGCCATTAAAATTAAGGAAGCTAGAGCCGTGCGCGGATCCGCCAGCCAGTTGAATTCAGGCAAAGACATGCTTTTCAACATGTAGTTCAATAGCCCAAATTCCGGGTTATAGAGCCAGCGCCAAATCACAGCTACTGCCACAATCGTAGAAACAACAGGCACGAAATAAGCGGTTCTAAAAAATGTTTTAAGTTTAACGAATTTTTCATTTAAGACAGTGGCGCAGAGCAAAGAGATCATCACTGTAAATGGAACCCCCACTCCAGTAAAAAAAAGAGTGTTCCACAAAGATTTCCAGAAGATCGCATCCTGAAGAACTTTTTTATAATTTCTTAAACCAATGAAGCCAACGCTGGAGCGGTCAGCTAAACCATAGATATTCCAGTCAGTTAAACTAATGAAAAAAGAAGCAAGGATAGGGACAAAAAGAAAAAGAACTAAGATGGTAACGCTTGGCACTATAAAACAATATCCGGAGAAGGATCTTTTTAAACTAAGAAAAAATGTTTTATTGGATTCTAATCTGGGGATTTTTCGAGATTCTATGAATCTGCTTTTAATAAAAAATTTATATTTCCAGAAGGTGAAAAATGCAAGGATGCCAAAGATCGTAAGAACAAAAAATGTTAAAGATGTTTTAATCCCGCCCTTACTGGATTTGGATTTAGAAAGAATGATTTCAATCTCCTTTTCCAAAGAACTTAGACTGTTTGAAACATTTCCATCTAAAATAGTTTGTCCTAGAATCATCGCTTCTGTTCTGGTTTCTAGAGTATCAGCGATCTGTTCCCATTCTGGAAGCTGGGGAGGGCTTTGAGTCTCTTGCATCTGCTCTCCAAAAACCCTGAGCATGGGATGATCTCTCAGCAAGGGATCCTCCCATGCAAGTTTCACTGCTGGCAGGCTTTTCATGATGCGGTGCCATTCTATTTGTATGTCGGGTCTAGATAAAAATTCTACGAATTTCCAAGCTAACTCTTTCTTTTTTGAATCTTTAAATACCACTAAATTACAGCCGCCAACAAAAGAAGTTCTTTTCTTTTTTCCCGGCAAGACCGCAACTCCCCATTTTCCATCTAACTCCGGCAGCTCTTTATGCACTAGGTCAACCATCCATGGGCCTGAAATAAACATAGGGTAAAAACCTGTGCGAAAAGCTTGGAAAATATCCATGTCCGCAGCCCTGCCATGGGGGGTAAGATTTTCTCTAAAGAAACTCATGTAATATTCTAACGCTTCTTTAAATTCCGGTTGTGTGGGGTGAAAAACATCTCCCCCATTTTGCCAAACAAAGGGAAGAAAAACTCCCCATCCGCGCACAGGCAACGCGATTCCATAACGATCGGTTTTTTTATCCCCATCTAAATCTTTTGTTAGAGCTCTACAGGCTGCTTTAAATTCTTCCCAAGTTTTTGGCGCGTTTTCAAAACCCGCTTCCTTTAAAAGATCTTTTCTATAAAAAAGAACGCGAGTATCCACATACCAAGGCACGCCAAACACTTTATTGCCAACTACATTTGTATTCCAAGAACCTTCAAAAAATTTTTCCTTCTGAATAATTTTAGATTGTTGAATATAGGATTCCAATGGTTCAAACGCATTGAGCGTGGCGAATTCCGCCATCCATGTGGTGCCCATTTGCGAAACATCCGGCGGCAAACCTCCCACAACAGAGGTCAATAATTTTTCATGAGCGGCATCCCAAGGAATGGCTTGAGTTTTGATCACAACTCCTGGATTTTCCTGTTCAAATTTCCGAGCCATGATAGAAATTCTTAAACCCTCTTCTCCCATGGCCCAAACTGTCAGGGCTTTTGAGTTAGAAGAAATTAAACCAGAATTGGGTTTAGAAAAAGATGTAGAAGGGATGAAGGAAAGGAATAAGGCAAAAACTAAAAATTGTAAAATAACTTTTAGAAAACTTGGGGAGGTTTTTAGCATTAGAAATTAAATTCTATGCTGCCGCGAACAAAATTGTCGTCATAAGGAAATCCCTTAGGTTCAAAATCCGTGCTGCCAAAATGTGTGGTTCTAAATTCTCCTAAAATTTTTAGGTTTGTCATTGGAAAATATTCCAGTTTGCCGTAAAGCGCTTCAGTCACAAAAGTTTTCCCGCTCCCAGGATGTTCAATATCTTCTCTTTTTGGCCTTATGAAAAATGCGAGTTTTGGATTTATTTGTGTTCTTATATAAAGTTCGCTGACAATGACTTTTTCGTTTTTATTATAAGCAACGGAAGTCCTGTTGCTGGTATTAACATATTCTTCCCTGCGAATCTCTTGGCTAAAAGCAATGTCCATTTTGTCAAAACCATAGTAGCCAATTCCATAGTTTGCGCGATTCTTAAAATAAGAATCATTCACATTGCGTTTAATTGTATCATATTCAACCGACCCTACCAAACCTCTCCAGGATTCCACTGCCCTTATATTATGCCCTTTTTGATCGCTTTCTGAATCATCAAAAGAGATCGGGCTTTGACGGTAACGAGGCTTAAAGTTTGTATCCACAGAACGAATTTCATAGTTAATTTTGAGTCCCGGGATGTAAATGGAATTTAAGGCAACGCGTCCCCTTCCCATAAAACCATCCACTTGTAAAGCAGGGTCTAAAAGGTTCACAAAAACAGGATCAAAAGGATTGCTCCTATCCACTTGCGCTCTTTGCGTATAACGATTGTATCCAAAGGTTCCTCCAAAAGCTATTTTGTCATCCCAAAAAGCTCTGTCTAAATCTAATGTGTAAACCCAGTCGTTTTGAACTTCCTGTAATTGGAGATCTTTAGATTTTTGTAAGGTGCCATCTTTTAAAACGCTTGAATCATTAATTTTAGCGGTTTCTCTATAATATACAGTTATGCCGGAAAATCTAAATCCCTCCCAATAAAATTTTGTTCGGGAGCCAATGGTAAAAGAATCATATTTGTGTTTTAAGACAAAGGCGTGATAATTAATTCTATTTAGATCCCCTTCCACGCTCAATCCTTTAAATCCAAATACCGGAGAAAAAGTAAACGGCGAATAATCCACAAAAAGATTTCCCACAGTTATCTGGGTAAGATAAGGAGATATATTATTGGCGAATCCTTGCAGATTGACCTGCATTTCTCTTGAGGATTGAGTCACGGCAGTGCTGCCTGAGGCTGTGGATTCCGCAATGCTGTACCTAGCTGCTTCCCCAAATTCCTGGGACTCTGCGGCAATTTCAAATTTAGCGCTGTAGTTGCCTACCTTGCCGTTAGCGATTAGTTTTCCAAAATGGTTGACAGTGCTTTTTTGTTCAGGCGCATTTAAAAATTCTGTAAAGAGCTGACCATTAAATTCTATGTTCCCTATCCTTAATATTCTAATTTTTTCTTTCTCCACAATTTTTGGAGGCTGAGCCCAGACCTGAGCAATCGCCTCTCCAGTAACATAAAGATAGTCCACCTGAATTTTGCCAGCAGAAGTTTTTACTCCCGGCGAGGACTTTGAACCACCCACGCTTATGATCGTAATTTCATAGCCCCTAATTTGGTCTAAATCCAAAGCCTGATTTTTTTGTGTCCATTTTTCTTCTTGCGTAAATTTATTAATTGGCATTTCCATTAGATCCCACTGGCTTAGTTTTAAGATTTCAGGATCGTCATAATTCCATCGTTCTCCATCCGCATCAATTAAGGAAAAGCGCATAATATTTCCAGAACCATCGCCCTTCACCCACATTTTAATCGCATCTGCCCCTCGCCAATCTAAAGTCACCTCTTTTGCCTGCCACCTGGCGCTGACCCAGGATCCCCAGCCCCTGGCAGTAGAAAGCGTGTAATCTAGGTCCATGGCAAAATCCCCTTCTTTTACTATTCTGGAAGCGTTTAATTCTAAAGAGGATTCATCTCCGGTATAAACCAGATAAACATCCGTAGGGTTAGATCGTTCAAAACTATCCACTAGAACTTTATTTACCTGCACCATGCTGCCTAATCCAATCCCTTCTTGAGATGTGTCTGGAACCTCAAACTGAAAATCATCCAGAAGAATGGTTCCTTTGCCAGACTGATCATTAAAACCAAGATTTAAATTATCCATGGAGGTAATATCCACCCCTTCAAACTCTTTTAAAGGTATTTTTACTTTTCTCCACTCCGTGCTTACATCAATAAAACGGCTGATCAAGAGTTTCTTTTCCGCATTCGCTTTATTTTTAATGCCAATTTCAAAATCCTCTCCCCCTTTTTCACCCTTAATATAAAAGGTAAGCCAGGTGTAGTCCTCTAAATTGATTCCTTTTAAAGAGAGTCCCCACCCTGCCCATCCTTCTTTCACCACATCATAATGGAGAGTAACCACATTATTTCTTACCTCATCCGCTTCATTAATGGAAACTTGCAGCAATGTGCCTTTTTCATCCTTAAAAGAAAATGCGCTGCCGCGCACATCATCGAAATTTTCCACACTTTCCCCTCTTGCATAAAGAAAATCATTTGAAATTCCAAAAAGAAGAAAAAGAGTAAAAAAAGTAAAGAAAAATTCCGTTATCGCTCGTTGGCTCCAACGTCCTATTAGAAGATGCGGGTTCAATATTATTTTCATTTTAAAGCCCTTTTAAATTTTTATTAAGTTTAGGATGCCTAACTGTATCTGTTCCATATTTTTTGGATTTTTAACAAAATGCCAATTCAATTTAGCTTCCCTAGTTTTGTCTTCCAAATCCAGATCGTGCAGCGCCACTGACATCCCTAAGGATATAGGTTCAAGAGAATTGAGCTCAACTCTTTGCTGTATATTTTCCGCAAGAGAAAAAGATAAAAATTTAAAAGAGATCGCTGCCTCTATTTGATAGCCTCCGGGAACTATTTTAGACGCTATTTGAATTTCATCAGATGTGGGCTTACGATTTTGAAACCAAGCCCAAGTTTGCGGCAATTTTTCAGGCCCGGAAGGAGTAAGCCCAATTTGAAAATCATTTTCATTTTTCCAGAAAAAATTGTCATTATTTGGATCAATAAAAAGTTCAATAACGTCCGTAATGTAAATGTGTTTATTGGTTCTTAAACAAACCACCTCATTGTCCTTAACCTTTGCCGCAAAATAAAGATTCTTTTGATCAAACTGAAAAAAAATCTCATCTGAAAAATCGTCTTCATTTGTAATTTTTCCTGATTCTAGATGTTTTAGCGCATTTAAATGCAGGCTTTCAACCTTTTGCCATTCTTCAAGATTTCCATCTATCTTAACCTCATTCCTTATTGAGTAAGCTGGAAAAGTGGGCATGGTTTGAAAAACAAATTCTACCCTACGATTTTTTGCCCTACCCTCCTCAGTTTCATTGGTTTCAACAGGTTTTTTTAATCCCCAGCCATAAATCATAAGGTGATCTAATTCCAATCCTTCAATCTCCGCTAAATATTTTTTAACGGCTCTGGATCTATTTAAGGAAAGATCAAAATTATATTCCTCTCCTCCCACGCTATCCGTGTGTCCATGAATTTCAATGAAAAAGTTAGGATGATCTTTAATCAATTGCGCTACTTTTTTTAAATTTTCATATTCGCTGTCTAAAATTACCGCTTTATTGGTTTCAAAAAGAATATAAGTTGTGACCATTACATTCTTTTCATCCCGACGCACTTCTAATTGCGCTGCTTTTGCCGCAGTCTCAATTTCTCCTTGTTCTCTTTGAAGCGCTTGATCTACCAAAGGAGAAAGAGTGTCTGGAATTTCCGCTGGAGGAGGGGGCTTAGGGATTGGATCTGGAGCAGGTTGGGATTGAGCAATCGCCAGAGATTCAAGATAATCGTAATAGTCCTCAATTTCAACCATGCTGGTCGAAAAATAAAGCTCATCCAGATAAAGGGTTCCTTTGCCTAAAGTTACATTGGAGTCAAATACAAAAACAATCTCTTGCAGTTCTTTTAAATTAAGTGTTGCGGCAAATTGGCGCAAAGGAATAAAAAATCTTTTCCAATCAGATGTGATCCCATCCACATAATAAGAAATCGCCCTTTTACCATCTTTGAATTCCACTTTAAATTTTCTAGTGTAGCCTTGAGTAGGATCTCCTCTAACTGAAAAAACAAAATAGCGGAAAGGCGTGGAATCCAATTTTTGCAAACCCATATAGATTCCGTTAAAAGCCACAGCATGAAACCCATGCTCTTGAGAGCTAATTCGCTCACGCGATTCAACATAGGTCTTCATGTAGCTTTCCACATTGTAATTTATTCTTAAGGAAGAGCCTCTCTCCCCAAGATAGGTTTGCCCATCATGCGCAATTTCACACCATTGACTGGTATCATTTGGGTTGCTTTTCCATGTGCCGATAGCTCCATTCCTTTTATTCATCATTTTCTTAATATTAAAATCATCCATGACTAAGACATCCCCTTTAGTTAAAGCTAAAAGAGGATTTAAGAATTTCATTCCTAAAAGTATTGTAAATAAAATGAAGAAAAAAAATATTTTTTTAATCATAATTTTAAGGTCAATGAATAACTAAAAGTATCTCCTAGTTTTTTTTCTCTTTCCCAGCCAAAATCCAACAGTAAAGATTTATATTTTAATCCTAAACCCCAGGTAAATCGCAGCTCTTGTTCTCTTTCTACTCCTCCCAGCCTTATCCGCATCACGCGGTTAAAAAAGCCTTGCTCAATTCCAAGCCGATGGGTTTGGCGCGTTTGATCTTGCCATTCAACCTGGGCTCCTAATAAAGTATCTGGAAAAATTCTGCTGGAAGCGCCTGCCCTAACTTGAATTGGTAATCTCTCCTTAACCCCTGAATCCCATGTGATTACGGTTCGATTGATATCCTGAACACCTGCGCCTAACACTAGCCAAGGCTCTTTTAAAACATAGGTTAGCCCTAGATCTAAACCCATGCCGCTTGCGCCAATAGAACTATGAACCCTGTAATATTTGCCGTTTAGTCCTAAATATAGGGGCTTAAAATAGTGAGTGGCATAAGAGAAAACTAAAGTATTTTCTGAATAATCTAGAAAACTCGCTTCTCCAATGGTGTCTAAGCGGTACCAGCTAAAGGCAACGGTTCCTTTGCCAACTTGAGGCTGGAGGTAGCCAGCTGTTATGTAACGAAGCAGCCCTAAACCATATAGATTTTTATATTCAGAATGTAATGTTTTTTCATTGACCAATGCGATCCCGGAAGGGTTCCAGAAAATCGAAGAATAATCTTCAGCCACAGCCACAAAACTTCCTCCCATGCCTGCTGCTCTTGCTCCCAACCCTTGAGATTCAAATACAGCGCTCTCTGCCGCATAAGGGATAAAAATAAACATAAAAAATAAAAGGAGTAATCGTAAAATATTATTTATTCCGTTAGAATTGAATTGGCTTTTTGCGCACGAATCTAAAGAAATTGTCTTTTTCACTTTAAAACCCCTATGATCTGCCTTATTATATCTTTACGATTGTCGCTGGATTCAGCTTCTAAACGAAAAATATAAAGACCATTCAGCGCGTTTTCATTTCCTGAATTTTTTCCATCCCAGCTTAAAGCATGTTCTCCAGCGCTTTGGGTTGGGGCAGCAACCATTTTAATTTCATTTCCGCTCAAGTCATAAATTCTTAAATTCACTTTGCTTTCCGCGTCCAATGAATAGATAAAGAAAACCTCGTCTTTAACCGTATCCCCATTAGGAGAAAAAGGGTTATTCACTGTGCGAATATTAGTAATTAAGTTTCCCGGACGACTTTGATCTAATTCTCCGCCGGACTCCAATGCTTCTAAAGAGTCAACGGCAAAAGTGCCGCTGCCTCCAGCGCCTTTGGCAACCGCGAATTCAACTTTCTTAATTTTTTTAAGATTCAGGCTAGAATCATCCCCGGCGCTAAAGAAAACAATCTGGTCATAAGGAACAACCGCATTTTTCCAAACCCCGCTGGTGTTTGAGGCAATAAAAAATTTTTTAAACCATGTGGTGTTGTCGCTGTCTGTTAGTTTAAATTCCACATTGTTAGAAGAACCAGTTCCTTTATATTGGAATTTAAGCGCGGAAAAGGGATGGATAGAATGATAAAATTGTTTTTCAATTAAAGTATATGGGGTTTCTGTAGGTTTAGAAGGTGAATTTGTAAAGTTATAATTTATCTGATAAACCCGGTTAGAGGCAGCTGAGTCCGGAACTGTAATATCTGAAATCACGGAAACAGATTGAGAAGCATCTGCATGAGAGCTGCTATCCCAATTATTTGAGAGAAAATCCATATCCATCTCATCTATGGTCAGAAGAACTTTTGATTCTTCCCCAACCCGAATAAAAGCAACATCATCCAAATAGACTATTCCTGATCCGCTATTAATCCCAGTATCATTTTGAGCCATCATGGTAAAAACAGTCACAGTGCTAAAATTAACAGCAGTAAAAGAAGAAAGAGGAACACGCACTTCTTGAAAAGAGGTGGTGATGCCCGCGGATAGGAAAGTAGAGACAAAAAGTTCTGTTGTCCCTTGCGGACTTTCCAGTTTAAATTTTAAAACCTCTCCACCCGCATTTCCGCGAATTTTAAAAGATAAATGAGTATTGTTTTGATAGTTCCTATTTCCCAGTCCAATCGTAATTCCAGAAAAATTACCATTGCTCGGCACATTGTAAGTAATTTTCATTACTTTTTCCCCACTTACTGTGGCATATTCTTTAGTAACTGTTCCTCCAGTAGCAAAGGCTGTAGAATCTTGATTAAAAAGATTGGGATCAGCGCCATCATTAAAATCATCCACTAAATTAGTTGTGCTCTTTAAAACTTCGATTTTATCTATCCAGACCTTTCCAGAAGTGCGGGGACCTGTATCCTGATTAACACCAACAGCCACCCTGGCCACCTTTTTATAATCAAATGAATTAGTGCCGTCTCCAAAAAGCGCAAAAGCAGGAAATGGAAGATTAAGCGTTCTCCAACTATTATCGTCAATTAAAGCAGTTTTATAGACCAGTTTGTCGCATTTGGAAGTATCTGTGCTGTCTGAATCAGTGAATTTAACTTCCAAAGTATTAGTGCTCCCAGTCGCTTTATAACGCACGCGTATGGAATTGCCAAGATCACTTACAAAATCTCTTGAAGAATAATCTTTAGAAAAAACTGCCCAATTTCCAGTGCCTAAAGAATAGGTCATCTCTAAAGCATTGTTATTTACGCCTGTAATACCATTTAAACTTGCGCTGGAACCCGTGTCTGCGCTTGTACTTGCTACTACTGTAGAGGTTGAGGAATAGTCATCCAACATTAAACTATGAGCCAAGGCTGGCAAGAAACTAAAGATAAGAAAAAGCAAAATATTTTTTTTCATCTAGCAACTCCTAAAGTTCCGCTCACATCTAAACGATCTGATTTTACTTGATAGATATAAACTCCGCTTGCAACCAGTTCCCCACTGTCTCCCCTGCCATCCCAGATATTTAGATTCTCTAAAGCGCGCACTTTTTTCCCTCTTGAATCAAAAATTTTAATTTCAAAATTTCCAGAAATGCCAAATTGAGCAAAATCATTGATCTTATCTCCATTGGGCGTAATAATTTTTTCTTTAGGTCTAACCTCTTCACTGCTAGGGTCTAGCGCGGAAAAGAGACCATAGATGCTAAAGTGTGATATTTTAGCACTTACTGTGTTATTATTTCTATTAATTTCTCCTCCTAAATTTCTCCATTCAAAACCATCAAACCAGAATAGTTTTAAATTTCCCTCTTTTAAATTGGATCCGTCCACAATGCCATCTTGATTTTTATCTGAATAAAGCAGAGTGAGAGTAACGGGTTTTGCAAATGTAAGTTTTTTTGGAGTGAATTCATAAGAGATCAAGGCTGTTTGATTTTTATATTTTGCTAAATTTTGAGGATCTAATGCAACGATATTAATTAATACATCCTGAGTCAATGCCCCTTTAGGGATAGTCACCCCGGTTTCACCATCGCTGGAATCATCATCTTCAATTTTAATGGTTCCGCCATCTTTTCCCACTTTTGGCTCTGGCGGAACTGTGCCAAAAGAGGTGACTGCTGTATTGGAGCTTAAGACATTAGAAGAGCTGGTGGCCCTGGCTTTAAGATTATAATAAGCTCTGTGAGGAACTAAATTGGAAAGCGTTAAGGTGATATTGCCAGAACTAAATAAAGCAGAAGAAGTTGCAGAAACTTCAAAAGAAGCTGTAGTGATGGAAAGAGTGGTTCCGATTGGATTGCTATTCGTTGAAAGAGTTACAGAAACAGAGGTGGCATTGACTTGATAACTCACTATTCCCGGAGAATTTGGAGCTAAAGAGATGGATGTAAAAGTCACTTTACTTTCATTTCCAGCCACATCTTCTGCCACTGCTCTTACCTGATAGCTTGAGCCATGCACAAGCTGAAAAAAATTGTCCCAGGATGTGGTATGGGAAGTTTTAGTGGCTGTATCAGTATCTGTTGAAATTGTGTACCATTGAGTCCCGCCTGAAAGATTGTCATGCTCAAAACGAATCCGTTCTAAAGTTGAATCAGAAGTTTGAGCATCTGCTGTTACAGATAAGGTGTCGGTAGAATAAAAAATTAGGCCATCTGTCATGGAGACGTTACTTTTTTTAAATGAGGAAGGGGTTGTAGGATTAGTTGTATCTAAAAATTGTATGTTATCAACATAAAAAGTAGCTCCTGAAATAGCGCTAATGGGTGGGCCATTGCCAGCTGTAGCGTTTATAAACCAAAACTCAACTTCAGAAGCGCTGTCTTTACTGACAGAGAATCCACTTAAAGCGCGTGTTACTTCCTGGAAACTTGTGGTTAGAGTTATGGAACTGGCATGAATTTTTTCAGCGCCTGAATCATCCCCCAACCCCACACCTATTAATTTTCCATCTGCATTAGCATGTCCCTTTACTTGCAAAGATAAGGTATCTGTGCCTGTAATATCAACCCCAATCCCTCCAGCAGTAAAGACTCGTGTGTCAATCTCAATCCCTGCAAACGCATCTGTTGGCAGAGAAGTGCCAGTACTCCACATCACCCTTAAAGCATAGCCGCTTCCTCCATAAGCATGTTCTGAATCATAAGCTAAGGTAACAGAAGCTCCAGATCCTCCGCTGGTATAGCCAAACGGGTCATGACCAAATAGAGTTGGGCTGGAACCGTCATCAAACTGATCTACCATCACATTGCCTGTTTCTGAATGAAAACTAATATCATCCAAATAAATTGTTTCAACCGCGGTTGTATTGGTAAAATTAAGCACAATCGCATCCACATTAGATAAGGAACTATAATTTTCAGTTAGTACTTCCTTAAAAAGAGTTTTAATGGGAATATTCACTTTTCTCCATTCAGTGGTAAGTTCTGAGGTCATAAACTCTTTTAAATTAGGACGATAACTCGGTTCTGTAGGAGAGCTGGTGCGTCTTAAATCCATTTTAAAATATTCGCTGCCAGAAGCGCCTCGAATCCAAAAGGAAAGGGTTCTGTACCCTCTTAAATCCACCGCATTGCCAAACTGAAGCAGCAAGTATCCATCGCCTGTGGTTAAATGTTGAACTTTTAACGAATAGCCTCTGTTGCCATGAGCTGGTTCTGTATTAGAATGAGCTACATAAGTTGCAGTTACAATCGTCACATCTGTTGAAGAAAGGCTGCTGGCAGAGTCTAAAGACAAGGGATCTTTTCCTCCTTCAAAATTGGAAACCACCAAAACTCCCGCATTGAGAAAGTTGGGTGAAAATAATAATAAAAATAGGCAGATAAAAAATTCATAGCGGCAATTGTTTTTTTTCATGGATAAGAGCCATTTTAGAAAAATCCTAATTTTTCCCCTTTTCTTTGGACGATTGACGGAAAACAAGTTGTCCGGGAAGTTCAATGGTTTTCTGAGGAAGTTTTAGATTTTCAACCCGGCTCACTAAAAAATCTGTAGCTCTCTCTCCCATTTCAAAAAAAGGCTGTCTCACTGTGGATAATTGCGGTTGGCTTAAAGTCGCGGCATCTGAATCATCAAACCCAAAAATAGAAAGTTCTCTGGGAACAGAAAATCCTAATTCATGAGCTGCCCTAATAGCTCCAATCGCCATTAAATCATTCGCTGCAAAAATAACAGTTGGCTTTCTGGAATGAGATAGTAATTTTTTGGCGGCAGTAAACCCCTTTTCTAAAGAATAGTCCCCGTTTGTCACAAGCTGCGGATCATAAGACAAACCAGATTTTTCTAAGCCAAGTTTATAACCCTCTAAACGGGCATTGGCATTGTAACCTTCTAAACCATTGATAAAACCAATTCTGGTATGACCCATTTTACTTAAAGCTAAGACCACCTCTCTAGCAGAACTCACATTATCTAAATCTATCCAGTCTAAAACATGGGAACGGGCATTGATCAGCACCACAGGAGTTTTTTCCTTTTCCAAATGTTTCACTAAACGATCTTCCAGAAGAGGAGCGATCACAAAAATTCCATCCATGGGAAAACCATCCAGGTGAGGAGGATATCCTAATTTGGGATCATACCCTTCAGGCTGGTAAATCATCATGCGATAGGGATACTTAGATAAGGAATGGCTTATGCCGCAAAGAATTTGCCTAAAATAAAAAGCAGAGAAAAAATTAGGTTCAGGCGGAACAATGAGAGTTAAGAGATTAGATTTGCCACGGATGAGGCTCCGGGCCACCAAATTAGGATGATAGTCTAATTTTTTTATAACTTTTAATACCCTGTCTCTGGTCCAGGAATCTACAAGATTGGAATTATTGATCACGCGCGAAACTGTAGCAGTTGAAACCTTTGCTATTCTTGCCACATCTTTAATGGAGTGTGTCTTCATCATTTAAATCTTACCTCCTGCAATCGTTCTCATGCTATTATAAAAACTTTCCTAAAACTTTTCTTAAACTTTTTGTAACTTTTTTGTAACAATTTTTTCTAAGATCAGAGTTGTTTGTTTAGCGCACCAAACTTGTATATCTATCATGATTAAATAAAAAGCAGGCAGAACAAAAAGAATAAGGATAGTGGAAACAGTCATTCCTCCAATCACGGTAATAGCCATTGGAGCCCAGAGAGAACCAGAGCCTCCGCCTTGAAAAACAAGCGGAAACATTCCTGTAATATTTGTTAAAGTGGTAGCTACAATAGGACGAATTCTTTCTTGGCCGGATTGGAGCAAAGCTCTATAGACATTTTTTTCTTGTCGCAGGTTATTAAAAACCTCCACAAGAATAGTAGAGTTGTTAACCGCAATTCCTCCCAGCATAATAAATCCAATCAAGGTGCCTAAAGTGATGGGAGTATGGGTTACATAAAGTAAGGGAATAGCGCCAATCAAAGACAATGGCACAGCAACTAAAATAATAAAAGGCTGGGTATAGGATTCAAATAAACCGGCTAATATGGCATAAACTAAAAGCACCATGATCAAAAAAGCAAATTGCGATTCTTTTTCTGTTTCAATCATCTTGGGAAAATCTCCGCCAATTTCCCAGTAATAGCCAGTGGGCACGGGAAGTTGTTTGAGAGCCCGTATCACGCCTTCTGCCACCTTGCTTAAAGCTATATCCCCGCGGTTTGCGCTAACCTGAATCATCCTTTCTCTGCTTTTGCGCCAAACTTCGCTGGGAGTTAAACCAAATTCAAAAATTGCGAATTGGCGCACAGGCACAATCGTTCCTTTAGGATTGACTAGCGAAAGATTTTGTATATCTTCTAAAGTTTTTCTGTATTGTTCTTGTAATCTTGCCACAGTCTCAATTTGAGCAGTGGGAGTAATAAAGTAGGTAGCTCTTAAGCCTCGAATTTGAGCATGCAGGCTTTCAGCAATATCATGAATGCTAAATTCAAAAAGAGAGGCTTTTTCCCGATCTATCTCAATTTTTACTTCTGGCCTGCCTGGTTTATAGCGCAATTTAATGTCTGCCAATCCTTTAACCTGTTCCATATTTTGAGCAATCTTTACTGCCATGTCTCTTAACTGATTATAATCATAGCCATAAACATCAATCACAAATTCTTTGGAACTAACAGGTTCAGAAAAATAGATAAAGGCATCATATTCTTTGCCGATCTGGGAAACCACAGGCCTTAAAGTTGACATCACTTCCTGAGTGGTTTTGGTTCTCTCAGTTGCCGGCAGAAGCGTTACATAAATCTTTGAGGACCAGCCTTCCACCCGCGCCACAGAGGTTTTTACTGATTTTTGCACCTCTGGCAGTTGGTTTAAAACCTTTTCCACCTCAGAAACAACCTTATCAGAAACATCTAATTTTGTGCCTGAGGGAAGCTCCACAAAAATAATAAATTCATTCTCTTCTGTAGTGCCGACAAATTCTTTATCTAAATATTTATAAAGGAATCCCGTGCCAACCAAAAGAACTAAAATAAGCAAGGCTGCGCGGAATCTTCTACGCATGATCCATGCCACCATATGCCGATAACCCTGGTAACCTCCCTTGGTCGCTATCAGTTCTCGCCTGACATTACTGCTATAAACCATATCTTCATCCGTGATTAAACTCCTTATGATCAAAGCAATCATATAAAGAACGATCAAAGTAATCTGAGTAATCCGCACCCACAATTTTGAATAAAATATGTTTGGTAAAAAAAGCAGCAAGAGGATATCGCATATGAAGATAGCCGTATAAAACTTAAAAATTTTCTTAAAATATTTTTTAAAAAAATCAAACTTATTTAATTTTCTTACCCATTTTTGCCCATGAAAGATCAGAAAGTTATAAAAAGGAACTGAGCGAGCATACATCTGACGCAGCCAAAGCCAAAAATAAGCGGAAAAAAATGAGCTTTGTTTGGTCCATTTTGCCGGGATATTAGCGGAAAGGGAAGGGATGGTGCTGACAGCGACTAAAAGAGAAATTAAGAGAGCGGCAGTGACTGTAATTGAAAGTCCCATATAAAGCAAACGGACCTGAGGGTTTAAAAAAACAATGGGAAGAAAAACTACAATAGCGGTTAAGGTGTTAGCCACCAGCACAAGCAGCATTTCATTGGAGGCAGTGACTGCAAAAGTTTTAGTCATTAAAGATTCATCCGCAATGATTTCGCCATTGCTGTCAAATCGAATTAGCTTTTGATATAAGGCGGGAATTGTTTTTTTGAAACGTTTGTCCCAGCGGTTCACAAACTGTAAAAATTTTATGCGGTATTGATAAATATTTTCTAGAACAACAATGGAGTTATCCACCACTTGTCCAGAGGCAATGGCCAGCCCTGAGATAGTCATCACATTTAAACTTAAGCCAAATAGATGCATGACAGCCAAAGTAATAACTAAGGATAAAGGAATCGAAATAAAAATGAAAGAAGCGGATATAAAATTTTTTAAAAATATAACTAAAATGGCTCCAACCAAAAATGCTCCTTGAAAAAGAGAGCCCTTTAAATTATTTAACGCTTTCTCCACAGCAATAGATTGATCGGAAACAACAGAAAAAGAGATTCTAGGGTCCAAAGTTTTTTTGAATTCATCCGCAGCCTTTTTTACATCTTTGGCGGTAGAGATGGTATTGGCTAAAGCTTCTTTCTGGATATATACGGAAACCACTGGTTCTCGGTTAAGGCGAGAATAAGATTCCGCTTCCATGTAAAAATCCCTTATTTCAGCCACATCTTTTAGCCGAATCCTAGAACCTTCTTTTGTCACCGCAATCGGCAAGTTGCCTAAATCTTCTAATGTTTTATACGCGCCCACGGTGCGTAAAAGATAAGAATCCCTTTCCCGCTCTACTTTGCCTGTTAAAATATTTAAATTATCAGTTCCAATTTGAGAAATAACCTGTCTAATGGGCAGAGCATAAGCTTCCAGACGGCTTTGATCAAACTCTACAAGTATCTTTTTTTCTCTGCCGCCTCCAACTTCGATATTGGCAACCCCGTTTACCCTTTTTAAAGTTGGTTTTAATTGGTTATCCGCAATTTCACGCATCTCTTCTGGAGTGTAATGTTTAGAAGACATGGCTAAAATCATGACTGGAGACTGGCTTTCATCATAACGGGAAACCACAGGTTTTTCGATTTCTTTTGGCAGTTTCCCTTTTATTTTTGCCAGCCGCTCCTGCACATCTAAAGCTGCGCGCGCTGTATCTGTGCCCACTTTAAAATTAAGAGTCACCACTGCCCTTTCTTTTCTTGAAACTGAAACAATAGATTCCAAGTTAGAAAGAGTGGCCATTTCATCTTCCACGATTTTAGTAATCAGGGATTCAATGTCTTCCGGTGGCAGTCCGCCGCGCACACCCACAAAAATAGTTAAAACCCCAGAATCACCTCCGGGCATTAAATCCACTGGCATGCGATAAAAAGCAAAGATGCCAAAAATTGCGCACATGGCATAGACCATAAAAGCGCTAATGGGCCTTTCCGTAAAAAAGCTAATAAATTTCATAATTTAGTTTTAAATTTTTTAGATTGAAAAAATTTTCGAACAATCAATGAGGGCGATGTAATTTTTTTTCTTCAACATGCAAATAGATCAGTGGCAAAATAATTAAAGTAAGCGCTGTTGAAATAAAAAGTCCTCCAAACGTGGCTAATGCCATAGGCGCAAAAATGCCTGTGCCTAAGGCTGAAGGCACCAGGGCAAGCACTGTGACCAGAGCTGTCATTAAAACAGGACGCAAGCGGTTTTTAGATCCAAAAATAACCGCGCGGTTTAATTCCATGCCTTCCTTTCTTAATTCATTGATATGGTCAATTAACACGATTCCATTGTTCACCACAATTCCGCCTAAAAGAACAATGCCAATGATCACTGGAACGCTTAAAGGGGTAAAGGTAAGTAAAAGGGTAAGGGCAACCCCAATCACTCCCAAAGGAACTGTAATCATAATCAGGAATGGATGGAGCAAAGATTCAAAGCCGGCAGCCATGATCATATAAATTAAAACAATAGCTAACATAAATGCGATAAAAAGACCGCCAAAAGATTCCTGCATCTCTTTTTTGGCTCCGCCTAATTCTACGCTATAATCTCTTTTATTGCGAAAACTGCTGAGCCGATTATCCACCTCTTCTATCACCTCTCCTAAACTTCTGCCAATCACTTGAGCTGAGATGATCACTGATCTTTGTTGATCTGATCTCTGGATTTCACTCGGTCCATATCCAGAAGAAATTTGAGCCACATCTCCTAAAGGCACCATGATTCCTTGCGGAGAACGTAAGGCAACCCGGGTAATAGTAGCAGGATTATTTCGGTCTTCTTCCCGTAAACGCACCCTAATGCCAAATTCTTTTCCCTGTTCCTTAAAAAAGGTGGCAATAAAACCCCTCACCCCGATTAGAGCGCCGCGGGCAATGTCGGATACAGAAAGGCCAAAGGCACTTGCTCGGTCTTTATCTATGGAAACTCTGGTTTCAAAAGAAGGAAGAGCAAGAGAGGTCTTTACTCCTTCAATGCCCTTAATTTTTTTAAGTGAATTCTGAATATCGTCGGACAATTTACGCAAAGCGGCAAGATCAGGTCCTTTGATAGTAATGGCAATAGGAGCTTCCACAGTCATGGATTTCATGGTAGAATCTTGCAGAATATACTCGATCTCAGCTCCTTCAAGTTTTACCTGCTTTAATTTTTCTTTAAAAATTAAAATAAATTTTTCAGTAGATTTTAATTGTTCCAGATCTAAATTAACCACACACTCTCCTTGATGGGATCCTAAGGCGTCTATGGATTCTTCAGCAGTTGCTCCTACGCGAATCAGGGTGTCTTTGACCCCATCCATTTTAGAAAGCAGGGATTCAATTTTAAAGACCACCCTGTCTGTGACATCCAGCCTTGTGCCTATGGGCATATTTACTTTAATTAAAAATTGCCCTTGATCCACGCTGGGCATGAATATCTTGTTTTTAAAATAAAAAATTACAAAGCTAAAAAGAAAAAGAAAAAGAGCTCCCTTTAAAACAAGTTTTTTATGCGTAATTGACAAAACCAAAACTTTTTCATAAAAAGCATGAAGTTTAAGAGATCTCTCATCTGTAAGCCCTTGGCTAAGCCAATTCCAGATTTTTTTAAGTATAAAAAATAATTTATTAATTTTTTGTTTCGGGAGCGCTTTATCTTCATCTTCAGAAAATGATCTTTGTTGAAAGTTAGAAGATGCGGGTTCTTCTGAGCCAGAGGAGTCATTCAGCTTCAATGGCGCCTCATGTTTATTTTCAATGCTAGTGGTTTTTGAAATTACTTTTCCCCCTATGCCTATCACCTCATCCTCAACTTCATCAGATTTAGGCTCTGTCCATTGGGGTTTGATCTCTTCCTTCTTCTTCCCCCACTTAAGAGGATAGGCTGTAATTCTTGGGATTAGAGTCACAGCTACCGCTAATGCGGCTATGTTTGTAACAATAGCAGCATAGGATAGATCTTTAAAAAGTTGCTGAGAAAGCCCTTGGGCAAAAAGAAGAGGCAGGAATACCACCACATTGCTCAGCATCGAGGAAAATTGAGCTACAAAAATTTCAGAAGGCGCGAGAATGGATGCTTCTACTAGGTTGCCAAGTTTTCTGCGGTACTTATCAATATTGTCTAAAACGCAAATAGCGTTATCTGTAATGCTGCCAATAGAGAGGGAAAGACCCATGAGACCAATGACATTGATACTCCGTCCCATAAAAAATACAAACACAAAATAGACAATAATAGAAACCGGTAGGGAGAGCGTTACGATAAATGCGTCTTGAAAGTTCCTTAAGAAAAAGAGTAAAACTAAAAAAGCGAAAATACCTCCTAAGATGCCGTCCGTCATCACATCCCTTAATGAATCTTTAATAAATTCCGATTCATCATAAACTACTTCCAAATTCATCTCTTTGGGAAGGCTTAAACTAACTTCTTTTAAAGCCCTGCGAACCCTGGTGGCTGCTTTTATGGTGTTCGCGTCAAACTGCTTTTGAATCGCAATAGAAACATTTGATTTGCCTTTATACCGGGAATAACTTTCTATTTCCTTAAAGGTATCTTTAATTTCAGCAATGCTTCCTAAAGAAAGCATTCTCTGGAGCCGAGGCTGGAAACTTTCAGTTCCTTTTCTTTGGCTTTGAGATTTAAACATAAATTCTGGACTATCCCGAGCCGCATCCACTGCAATCACAGTTTTGCCAATGTCAGCCACAGTTTTAAATTCACCAATGGTTCTAACCAGATATTCATAAAATCTGCCTTGAGTGGTGCCAGCTGGATAATTGACATTAGAGGTTTTTAAGGAGTCCACAATTCCAGAAAGAGATATATTGGAAGCCTGCATTTTACCCACATCCACTTCCACTAATATCTCTCTTTCCTGGCCACCGCTCACAGTGGCAGAAGCCACCCCATCCACTTTTTGTAAACGTTTTTTAACCACATCATTAGCCAAACGAGTTAAATCCGCAAGGGATAACTCGCCGGACGCAGAAAGCACCATCATGGGCTGGGCAAAAGGGTTGTAGGGTTGGACAATCGGTTCTTCAGCTTCTTGCGGCAAACGGTCTTTAATCAGGTCTATTTTTTCTCTAACAGCTAAATGAGCAAAACTCATGTCTGTTCCCCAGTTAAATTCCAAAATAACCACGGAGAGTCCTTCCTTAGATATGGAACGAACCTTTCTTAAATTAGGTACCGTGCCAGCCTGTTCTTCAATTAGTTTAGTCACAATATTTTCTATTTCTTCCGGCGCGGCTGCGCCATAGCGGGTTACAATTAAAAGTTCTGGAAAGGAAATGGTGGGAAAAAGTTCTCGGGGTAAGGAAATTAAAGCAATAAGACCTAACAGCAAAACAGCTGCATACATCATCGCTGTAGTGACAGGGCGCTCTACTGCCAGGCGGATCAGCTTCATCTAGCTTTTTATTTCAATACAAATTGTGTCTATTAGTAGTTTCAATCTGATGAATTCTCTTCTCATGATCTTCCATTTTAGTGTCTATATTATTTAAGCGTTCATCGTGAGTGATTACTTTTCGATCAAAAATTTCAACCCGACCGGTAAAAGCATCAATTGCGCCTAAAATGGTACGAACATCTTCTTTAGTCGCGCTATTTTCTTTAAGGTCATTTACATCCTTTTCAATATTGAACACTACTTTCACTAATTTATTGAATTCTTCTTTTCTAACCATTTGATTCGTAAGTTCAATAACCCCATCTATTTTTTTATCTAACTGATCCCTAGTATCCTCTATCTTTTTGTCCAACTGAGTACGAGTATCATCTATTTTTTTGTCCAGTGTGTCTATTTTTTTATCCAGATGATCACGGGTGTCATCTATTTTCTTATCTAGCTGATTCTTAGTATCATCTATTTTCTTGTCCAGCTTTTTATATTGAGACTCTTTTTGAGGTGAAGACATTTTGTTACTCCCTTTATTTTGTATTCAATAAATTTTTAGATTTTTATAAATTTATTTCACCTGTAATTATACTTTAAAATCAAAAAAAGTCCTTTGTTTAATTTCATCTATCCATGCGGGAATTTAATCCAACTGAAAGATTCGGGCTAACCCGCTGAAATTCATTTTATAATAGGCAGGAGGAATCAATTTCGTTTTTTATTAACTTTTATAAGTAATTTTTTTAGGTCTACCAAGTCAGTATCTCGATGGCTAAATTTTTTGGCTTTTATCAGTTCGGGTAATCCCAGAACATGAACAGAAGTTTTTCCATATTTGGTAGAAATCTTATTTTTCCAAGCTTTCCTGAAAGGAATTCCAGCTATGTCTAAGAGTATGTCTATCCGCACAGGCTCAACCCCAATCTGATAGATCATTTTTTTATTTGTGAAATCTTGCGGCAAAACGTTTTCCAAAGGGGCGCCAAATTTTTTAAGCGCTTGGTGAATTCTTTGCGCATTGTCTGGGTCTGGTGAAGCCCAGATATCTATATCTTTTGTGTAACGAGGTTGGGAATAAAAAATAACCGCATGCGCGCCAACCACCAAGTATTTGACTTTATAGATATTTAATTGTTTGAATAGATTTTCGTAATCGGGGCAGACTTCCACTTTTACCTCGCATTTTTAAGTAATCTGAGATCATCATCCATGTGATGGAAAATTTGGTTGAAGCTTTCTGTTTTTTCCAGAATTTTGTGTCAAATTCCTCAGCTTCCTTGAAAGAAAAAGCTTTGTTTTCCCAAACGCGTCTCCTAATTTTTCTTTTAAACATATGGGTAGAATAACATATGGAAATTGGATATTCAACCTAGATTTTGACATCTATTTTATTATATCTCTAAAAAATTATATATTAAAATAATCCAAACTTTTTGTGCTAAAATAGGTACGAAATTTTAACATATAAACGGTTACCTATAAGAAGCTAAAATAATTTGAGGGAATAGGGATTTATTGCTGGACGGCTACGACGGTTTCGATTTCGTGATCTAGATCTACTTTATTTAAGACTTTAGGATCAAGTTTTTTGGTTTTTAGCTCATGGATAAGGTCTTTCTTCTGGGCTTCAGTCAAATTACTTAAAGAATTAATAATGCCTTCTATCCATTGGCCGATTTCAGAATCTGCGCTAAAGGTGATCTCCATAATTGTGATGGTGATGCCTTTTAAGGAAGCGATGCTTTTTAAAGCGTCTGGATTGTCCCAAAGCGCTTTTCCCCCTACTAGAATTAATTCCCGGTTGGTGTTGAGCAAATCATCCATATTTCTAGCAAGATCTTCAATGCTAAATTTACCTTTTTTCTGATCAAATTTAACATTTCTGATTCTCATCGCAAATTTGTTGTCTGTTGCGCCAATAATGCTTTCTAAATCTTTTTGACTAAATAAACTTTCATCATTGATAAGTTCTATTTCAACTTTTCTGCCATCTTGCATTAATTCTTCAGCAAGAGGCAATACAACTGGCAATTGGAATGGGGTCACCACAAAGGTTTGTATGGTGTTTGTGCCCTGTTGAACCCGTTTAAGCTCTTTAACCATTTTAGTCTCTACAGGACGATTTGTGATCTTATTTTCATTTAATTTTCTTAAAAGATCCAGTTTAAGTTGAGCGGTTAAGAGTTTAACCCCTGGATTTTGAGCTTGTGATTCTAAAGCCTTTGCCAAATGGATAATGGCCAGAAATTCAGCAGTGGTGCTATTGTTTGGCACATTTTCTGGCAGATAAGCATGCACCTCTTCATGCAGCGCTATGGCGATCGTCTCTAATGGGGTCATCCCTTTATCCAATCGGATATAAATCGTATTTGTCTGAGGATCATAAAAACCTTTTGCATCTTTCATAGATTGTTTGGCTTGACTTAACCACTCTGCTTGAGGAATCACTCTAATAGCGGCTTCTTTGACTTTATTTCCATTTCCTTTTATTCCTTGCACACGGCTAAAGGCATCCGCTAAATTTTCCCCTTGGTTCCAGATCGGAGCCTTGAATAAGGCATGGAGCAAAACCTCTAAGCTTAAACTATCCACCCCATCTAAAGTTTTATTGTTTAAAAGATTCATGGTTTTTTCTGCCGCGGCTTGCGCGGATTTATCCTCAGCAGGATTGTACGGCAAGAGTTCGGAAATTTCATCTTTAACTTTTTCTCTTCTTTCCTTATCTAAAAATTCTTTGCCAAACGCCTTTTGATCTTTAATAAAATTTTCAAGTTCCCTAATTCCTTGCTCAAAAGTTTCCTTATCTAAACCATCTAACTTTAAGCCTAAAAATGCCAAGAGCTCTCTAATCTCTTCAAATGGCATATCTTTGATTAAGAAAAGGTACTGAGCAACTCCAATGGTTTGTGCTAAAGGATTGCGGGAATTGCGTATCCAAGCATTTATTTGAGCATCTTGCTTTAGGAATTCTTGTAAATCTATAGCCATTTTAAATTCATCCATCTGATCTTTGAGAGCAGGACGATCTTTAAGCAGTTGAGCAAAGAAATCTAATGCGGTTGGAGCTTTACCTAAATTTTTAGTTAAATCAAGAACTTTTTCAGATTTTTTATAAACACTAAAAAGAAGTTCCGCGGCGATAGTTTGCGCTAAATTTATAGTCTCAAGTTTAATGATTCGAGGATTCTCTAAATTCTCATAGTAAGTTACGGTAACCTGCGATTGATAGACATCCTCCTTATTGGTTTTAACCTGAATAACAGCCATTTGATCTTTGCCAAGAATAAAGCTCGCTTTTCTTTTACCGTCTGTAAGGTTTAACTGTATTATATTAATGACATCCCGGGCTGTTGGCATGGGAGAATCCGGATGGGTATGACCAAATTGAATGCCGGGAACTAGGGAGATTATTTTAAGGAGAACAGCGCTCACGCCCACTGAGGTCTCTGTCCCTTTACCTAAAATAAAAACTATTGGATTTTTAAGACCCGGAATCTTTATAATGGCAAACGCAACTTCCTCTTCTGTCTCACCAAATTTTTCTTTTATCTTTTTATGCACAGCTCTAAAGTCAGAAAGAGGTTCTTGTTGCAAGGCGTCTATAGCTTCTGCCACAGCAGTTTGCAGCTTTGGAGCAAGAGCAGGTTTAATTTGACTTAAGAATTGGACCATTGACTCTATTGCGGAAACTGGGGCAAGAGCGGAAACTTGGCCTTTAGTTTCTTTTTCAATCGCTTTATTCACCAGAGCGTTTAAATTATGATCTTTTAAGAATTCCGGATTAATTTTAACCAGTCTGGCGGCAATCTTAATTCCAAAGTCTCCGCTTGTAATTAAATCCGCAATTTGTTCTGGTTGAATAGAGTTAATAATTTTTTGAATCTCTTGCGCTTGAGAGGTTAAATCTAATTTATCTCCTTGGTCGTTTACAAGATATACTGTTCCATTTTTAATTTTAAAAATTCCTTTACCCTGCATAGTGACCCAACCCTGATTGAGCGCTTGAATGGTTCTGATTTTTCCTAAAACTTCTCTTGCGCTCTTAATGGAGAGCAGAGGATCTTCACTAATATTTTCTAAATCATTGAGGGCTGCTCGACTATCTGCAATTGATTTTAAAGTTTTAAATATTTTTATAAGCTCCTCTACGCTTAAATCCGTATTATCTTTAAATCCAAGCGCTTCCACTTGATTGTGACTTAACCCTGAAGCCTCCAGATACTCATGACCTAACATGTTGACAAAGAAATGGGTTAGATCAGTTTGCTTGGCTAAAACATCCGCAGAAATAATAACCGTTAATCTCCCCTCAGCATCAAAAGTAAAGGTAATGAACTGATCTAAGGTCCCAACCTCTCCTTTATTTCCCGGAACTCTTCCTACTACAACCACATTTAAATCTATCCCAAGTTTATCTTTTGCCTCGCCTATCATTGAATCATATTGCGCTCCTAATTGAGGGGTCACAACAATTCCAACCGCATCTAAAACTTGCAGGGTGAGTTCAGCTCCAAGAACTCTGGGTGTGGCGATGAACGCTAAAGTTTGCAAAGCAGCCCTGACTGCTGTTTTATTGGAAACTTGGGTTTTACCACTAAGAATCGCAAGCGCGCCTTCCAAATTCACGCTTATATCTTGAGGCAAAGCAGCAAGCACTGCTTTGAAAACCGCGCTGTTTGCGCTTTTTAAAGCATAAAGAGATCCTATCATTGGCGTCCACTCATTGATTGTAAACTCTTCACCAAAGAAAGAGGCTTCCTTGCCCGACCCCAAATCTTCCTCCCCGCCCAAATGCATCACATGTTCATAATCTTCTTGTGTTAATATCCCTTCAAACCAGCTCAAACCACTCATGTCTCTTAATACTTCATCCAAGTCTGGCGGGGAATCCTGATCCAATGGTAATTCTTCTTCAAATTTTTCCTTTACATTTCTCTGTAACTCTCTTGCATAGGCTTCTTCCTCTTCCAAACTATTAAATTTTTCAGGTCTGGCAGGGTCGCTAGTATCTAAATGACCCCTTACTTCATGTTCAAAGAATTCAGCAAAGCCAAGGTCATTAATTAGTAATCGTTTTAATGTATCATGGGTTAAATAAACCGCTCCGCGGTTTATGCCTGGTCTTCCAGCTTGATAAGCTACTGTTTTTGAGGAATCCTCTGTTTCTTCTTTTTTTACATAAAGAAGATTTTTACCTTCTTTATCTTTTTTAGCTCCTTTAAATGGGCTATATTTTTTTATGCGTAAATGAAGCTCTACAAAAAAGGTGAATATTTTTCTTTTATAGATTTCTTCTGCTTTTCTGCGGAAAGGATTATTTTCTTCTAAACCCAAACCAATCGCTGGAGAATATTCTGAAAGGTTCAGTTCCGGAGCTTTTTCTGTTTCTCCATCAAGAGCCGCTTCTTTTTGCTTTTTAGCTCGCTCTTTATATTCTTCTACGGCTTTAACTAAGGAAGCCTCTAAAGTATCTTCTTCTTTCTCAGTAATCAAAGTAAGAGATATTTTTTGTAAGATCCTGATCGCGCGATGTTCAAAATTGCCGGATTGCTTATCATCCATATTAAAACCATAGACCAACAGATATCCCGCTCTAGCCAAAAGTTCCCGAGCCTGCTTTTTCCTCTCATTAATGTCTTCTCCTTGCAAATCTGTTTCTTCCACTAATGTTCTTGAAACCTCAACCAATGCTTCTAAAGCATCCCATGAATTTTTTGAATTAGGAGCTCTTAATTCCTCAAAGAATGCCTTTATTTTTTCGATTTTTAAACGACCATTTTCTCCACGCGCAAAGAGTTCTAAAATTTCATCCATTTTGTCCAGAATCTTACCAGATAAAGGATTGACTAATATGATTTCCACATCTCCATTTAAGAGCAGTTGTTTAGTCCTAGCGTCTAAATATTTGGATTGCTCAATTTTATTAGCTACTCTTTGAATTAATTCATTCTCAGCATTGCGAATGACAATATCCCCTTTTCTAGTTTTACCTTCAGCCGCAACCACTTTCCCATTAGTATCTTTTCGGATTTTAATCCTTCGGGCAGAACCATCTTGAATGCTAAGGAATATTCCAAGTTTAACTGTTCTTTCCCTAACTGCTCCTCTTCTTCCCCCTTTAATTGCGCGATCCGTAGGAGATAGAGATCCTCCTCCCACTCTTGTTTCATCCTCAGCGCCAGAATCTCCTTCTTCCTCTTCTTGAATGCCTTCAGCAGATTTTGCTTTTTGCCCAAAAACAGATCTCAGTCCTTCTAACAGCACGAATTTTTTAGACTCTGTTTCTGGAGCAACATTGGTTTTTACTTCTTCTAATATTATCGGTTCTTCTATAGCAGGTTCCTCGTTCTCCTCATCTGATTCTCTTTGAGCTAATAATAGGCGCAACTGATCCGTAAGTCTAGTTGGTTTCTCCTCTTGGTCTTTTAGATCCTGTTTTATGGTTAATTTACTTACCCCAGCAATTCTACCTGTAGGAGTGCGATCAAATTTTCTTGTTTTTGCAGCCTTAGGAGTTGCCGTTAGTTCCTGTGGAGGTATTAGCTCTCCAGTTTTTGCTGCTTTAACTGGAGTAGTCTCCTGAGGAGCGCCTAATTTGCCTGTCTTAGCTGCGCGAGCAATCGCTTCTGTTTTTTGCGCAGGTGTAAGTTTTGCGGTAATTTGAACTGAAATTGGAGTAGCTTCTGCAGCTCTAGGAGTTGCCACAGCTTCTTGTGGTCGTTCTAGTTTTCCAGTTTTTGCTGCTTTAACTGGAGTAGTCTCCTGAGGAGCAACTAATTCGCCAGTCTTAGCTGCGCGAGCAATCGCTTCTGTTCTTTGCGCGGGAGTAAGTTTTGTGGTAGTTCTAACTGATATAGGAGTAACTGGGATTGCGGGCGCTACTGGCGTTATTTCTTGTTTAACTGGAACAGGTAATTCTGTAGGTTCTGCTTTGGGCGCTTGCGCTTCTTTTGAAATTAGATTCCCATCTTCGTTTAAAGAAATTGTTTGAGCGAGTTTTCCTTCAGGGTTATAAAAGAGAACTGTAGTTTTTTCTTGCGCGCCTTTAGCTGCTTTTACTGTAAAGAAGGAAACATCTTTAACCTGATAAGGAACTTGAGAAATCAGCTCCCCTGTTTTTAAACTATAAACTTCTGCGCCAGAGTCTTTAATGGCAACCACCACATTTTGAGACCAACGCAAAGTGGTTAGTTCCCCATCTTTTTCTATTAATGCGATCTGGCTGCTTGAACCCGGAGCTGCTGGCTCAAAAACTATTGTAAAACGATCTCTGTCCCTGCTTAAAGCTCCTTCGCCAAAAATAAGATCCATTGCAGCTACAAAAATATTTACATTTTCTTCATAACTAGAAACCTCTTGGCTTTCAGTTTCAATTTCATCTATTCTGTACTCTTTTTCAAACGCGTGGAACGCATAGAGATCAATCCCATTTTCTTCTCTCCATTTTTCAAAACGTTTTTGATTCACATTAGGAAGGGTATTGCGAACAAAATTTTTAACATCTTCTAATTGATAATAGTCCAGCAATTGCGCAAGCATGAAAACATCTCCAATCCCAACCCCGGTTGTGCGGGCAACAATTCTTAGATCGTCTGGTGAATAGTCTGTTCCTAAAGCCTCTAATCGATCCACCACAGTAAGAAATGCGCTGACAAAAGCTGGTTGAGGAGTTCCAATCGGAGCTGGCTCGGGAGTTTCCAAATCTTCCAATTCAGGAGCCTCAGCAGCTTCAGTCTCGGCTAGAGGAGGTTTGTAACTAAAAAGTTGAGCCAGAGAAAGCTGATCCGCAATCTCTGGATTAATTGCTTGAACATCCTGATAGGCTTTTTCCACTTCACTTAATGTAACTTTAAGTCCAGCAATTTTTAGCGCGGTTTCTGATGAAATTCTTAATTTCTCTAACAATGTTTTTAGCTGCGGAACAGTAATGCTTTTATTAGAAAGCCTGCCTAAGTGCGCGATCAAAACTCTTTGATCTGTTTTATTAGAATAAGCTAAAGCAGCTAATATGGAGGCTCTTTCAAAAACATTTAAACTAAGCAAAGCCTGTTTTGCATGAGCGTTTTTAGAGAAGATGTGCAGCATTCCTTCCCCATTTCTTGCCCAAAACTCTAAAGGCAAATCTTTTCTTAAAACCCGGAAAAGAGACCAAGCTCCTTTATTAGCGTTAAAAATAAAGGAAACAGGAATTTCTCCTTTTTCTTTATCATTCAGCATTTGGATTCTCTTGGCAATAACTTTTGCTTGAGAATGAGATAGTGACTTATTGAACATTTTAATTTGATGAGTTAAATCTTTGTCAAAATCTAATAGCCCGCCAAGCTCTAAAAATTCTTGAACCGTCATGTTTTGATTGGAGAGTTTCCCTAAGAGTTCAAGCGCTCTATCCAGATCATTAAGATCTAATAGTCCTAAAGCGCGTAAAGCTTCTAAAGAAAATTCCGTAAGGGTTTGGATTATGTTTTGCTTATCTTTTCCCTCTTCCATTCTAGCGATCCTAGAAGCGATTGCCCTTTTAAAGAACCAAATAGGGAATTCAAGTCCTGCTAAACCAAAACTTTTTCTGCTCTTATCCGCGGTTTCATCTAATCCAGCGGCTTGATCCACTCTTTCTTTTGTTAATCCCAATTTTTTAGCTATTTCCACAAGTTCTTTGGTTGTGCGATTTTCATTTATATTTTCTAAATCTGTTACGAATTTTAAAGAGCCTGCCTGATTTATAGTTTTAATTTTCTTTAAGAATAGAGCTCTTTCATTTTCTGGAAGCGCATTCCATAAACTATTTAGAGCTTTAAGAGAATTCTCATTCATTTTCCCAAGCGCAAAAATCGAAAGATTGTTTCTTAACTCTGGATCTAAGAGAGCCCAAATCTTCATGGCTTGATTCGCTTCATCCGGTGTAAGCCTAGCCCAATCTGTCAATGCGGTAAATTGTTCTTGAACAATGCCCATGGTAGAAGGAGAGGAGCTGGAGAAGAATCTCCTTAATTCCACCATGTCAGACAAACTAATTGTTCCCATTTCCCATTGAGTTAACAGATTCACGAATTTCTCTTTGCCAAGAGAGCTCGCTTTCTCTATACTGGCTAAAGCGATGTTCTTTAAATTTTTAGGCAAAGCGTAAATCGCGTTAAAAATTTCAGCCCCTCTTTGACTAGCAGAGATGAGAGTCCCTACAGGAGAGGCTAAAACAGCTAAAGACAAAACTTGTAAATCCATTTTTGATTTCATGGCATCTTCCATTTTATTTAGCCCTTTTTCAAAAGTTGCCGCATCTTCCACACCTAAAGCAAGAGCTATAAACTTTTTAGTTTCTTCTGTTTTGCCAATCGCTTTCCAGAGAGGCGCTAACTCTCGCGCTTCAACAAGTTTTCCCTTTTGGAAACGATTCACTAAAGATGCCAACTTGTTTAAATCCTTTGTTTTTAATCTTAAGATCATAGCTAAGTCAAAACTCTCCAAGATTTGAGTTAACTCATTTTTCTTTTGAGAAGAGCTATTCGCAATCTTTTGCAAAATATTTTTGTTCTTTTCATAAATTTTAACTTGATTTTTATTAATCCCTAAAATAGCGTAAGCATCTTCTTCATTAAATAAGCCAGAAACCTTGCCGCCATCTTTGGCTTCAACCTCAATATTTTTAAGCGCTTGGATAAGGGAATTGAGACTCTTTATAGAAACAGTTTTTTTCTCTTTTAATTCTTTAGCTAAACTTTGCAATAGTTTCATGGTTTCTTCACTCGCCTCAAGCAAGAGAGCAATGGGAACCTTGCCGGCAAAAGGAGCGTCTTCAATCAGCGCAAATTTCTCTTCAATTTTTGTTTGATCCTCTTTGCTAAAACCACGCAATGAATAGAAAATGGTTCTTAACTTTCCTAAACCTTGAATTTCTGTAACAGAAAGCGGCTTGTCTTTATTCCAATCTTCTGAGACAAGTTTGGCAAAGGTTTGGGCATGATGAGGCGTTGCTTTTAAAAAGCGTTGAATAAATTCTTTCTTTTCTTGATCTGACTTTGCGCCATCTCTTAAGAAATCAGCCATAAACTCCATGGCTTTAGGGTTAGATAATAAAGCCTGGCCAAAACTACTCCTTACAAAAACAATAGGAGAAATGGCTAAGGCGTCTAGTACAGGTATCAGTTTTACAAAATCATGGATTGCGGCAAAGTTTAGATCTAAAATATTTAGAGCCGGGAATTTTAAATTTTTAAGATCTTCAGGATAAATGCCAAAAATCAAACCTTTACGGACTTCTTTAGGAATTTGACTTAAAATCTTATAGACTTTAGAAGCTTCTTTTTTATCTAGTCCTGTTAAAAGCATGGAAGCGTTTCTGGCAGAAATATTTAGCATTTTAGCTGTTTCTTCTAATCCAAAAAAACTAAGTTTTCCTTGATTTAATTGAATCATGTAATCTTTTAGAAGGTTCAGTTGTCCCGGGTATTGGGCAAGCGTTGTTAAGCCAGCGATCATTTTTCTTCTTGTCCACCAAGAAGCGTTTAAGATTTTTGAAGAAAGGGTCTGTAAAATAATTTGAGATTGGGTCAAATAAAGCAATTCATAGGATTCATAATCTTGCAGAAGTTTAAGAGCCATACCTAAGGCTTTATTCATCTGTTTTTGATTTGCGCCGGAAATAAAAGCAAAAAGCGCGGCTTGAACTGAAGGAATTGGTTTGCGCTCTTTTAAAGTATCATTAAATTTTTTCCAATTCTTAGCAGAGGTAAGCGCATTGACTAAAGATTCATTGGCAAGCAATTCAAGCGGCGCATAAGAAACGTAATCTGAAAGTCTTCTTTCAGAAAGCTCAATTGTTTTTTGTTCCTTTTCACTAAAACCATAAAGTTCCAACAATAAGGATCTCTCTTTATCAGACTCTGCAACCCCAAGGGTAATGATCTCGCCTCTATCTTGCAGTTCATTTAATTTTACCAATAGATTTAGAGCAGCCTCTTGTTTATTGGAAGTTAATTTAGAAAGCGCGCTTAAAACTTTAGCTTTTCTTGTTTTAGGCAAAGCTTCTATAAAATTAGAGGCGCTCTCTGCTGTGATAAGATTAGCGCCAGCTTTTTCTGCGGCTTCTTTTGCAGCGCTTTCTAAGATAAAAAGAGTGAAAACCGCTTCATCTGGAGTTCCTGTCTGCAGCATTTGAGGAGTAACCAAAGTTTGAGCAATCCGGTTCCAATTCTTTAGCTCTTTAGCTATCCCTTCCTGAATTTTATCTTCACTAATATTTAATTTTCTGTTTTCTTCCTGATATTTTTGAATCTGTTTTAAAACAAAAAATTGTCGAATTAAAAAGGTCAAAGTTAAAGTGGAATCTTCAGCCATGCTCGCAGGGATAAGAATATGGAGATCTTCTGTAACTGTTAGCGCTCCTCCAACCAAATCATCCGGAACAATATGAACCATGGTTTCAGGATCAAGATTCCTAATAATTTCAAAAATTCCGCCTCTAAGAACTCTGGTTTTAATTTCAGCTTTCAGCTTGTTTAAGAAACTTTGCGCTCCTAAGCTTCGGGTCATAATCGTTGTTTGACCTTTTGTAACTCTTAAAATAATCTGATAAGCAGTTTGAGTTAAAAGAGCAGGCAAATTTAGAGTAGTGACAATGCCCGCCTCATTAGTTTGAATTTGGATTCCTTCTTCACGCAGACGTTTAGTCAGATCTTTAAAATCTGTGGGATTAGTTTGTCTTAATGTTTCTAAATCTTTTGTGAGCTGCTCTTTTAAGGCGGGGTGGTGCGCGAGTTGACGGTTAGCTGAAATTTCTGAGCGGACATTTTCTAAAGCAGATTGAACTGCTTCTTCAATAGTTTCAGGAGGAGCACGAGAAAAATCAATTTTACCTTGTTCCACTAAAATTCCTTGGGCATTTAACGCGGCCACTACAGCTAACCAGCGTTCTTCTTGAGATAATAAAGTATGCGGGGTGAGAATCGCTTTCAAAAGATTAGCCTCTTCCTGCTCCATTTTTTTACGCCCATTCACAGTTTCACCTTTATTCCCTTTATAAGATTCTATCTGTTTACGATAATTTTCTAATGCAACCCCAATTCTTTGCCATTCAGGACCATATTGAGACCATTGCATTTGATCATCTTCTATATCCAAACTCGCAATTTTAACCAAAAGATTTCTATCTTGATAACCTGTAATTCCATACTGCCCAGCCACAGCCATGACTAAACGCATTAAATCTTCTCTTGGCATGCTGGAATTTTTAGCTAAAGCATCCCGAACCGCTCGCGCTGCTTTGCCAAGATCTTTATTTTCTGGAATTAAACTAGCAGCTAATTTTGACCAGGCAGCGTCACTCGCCATAGCTTCTTTAAGAGCTGCAACAAAATCAACAACTTTGGCAGGTTGACCAGCTTTATCTGTTGTATCCTTAATATGAGCTTTTAAAATTAAAGTTAATTCTCCTGCTTCTCCTTCTGCCACAGCCTCTTTTGCAGCCTGTTCTAAAACTAAATTTAGTTTTCCCCCAGCGATTTCCTCTGCTCTTTGATTGGCAAGAGCTATTCTTTCTCTTTGTTTTTCATCTAAATTGTAATAAAGCTCTAAAATATCTTCCTGTGTAATTACTCCCTTGATGCCATCTCTTTGACCAACAAAGAGGATTAGATTGAGCCATGCTCTTTGTAAAGCGTCCTGAACTTGCGGATTTTTTAAATCCTCTAAAGCAACTGCATTAGAATTTGGCAAACTGCTCTTAAAACTGACGATTAATCCTGCATTTAAGAGCGCCTGCATTAAAGTGTGGTTGATTGGATCTTTTCCAACTAGCTGGGTCACACTTATTTTTTCTAACTCTGCAATCACTTTTTCATAATCCGCATGGCCTTGGGTCCTTAAAACATCTTTCTTTTCCGCATAATCTTCTTGGGCCACCTCTTTTTTTAAGCTGTCCAATACAGAACTAACAGCCACCACTTGAGCGATCTCTTCTTGGCTTAAAGTTGGATTATAAATCACTAAAGCTATTCTTGCGACTTTTTCTCTCTCTTCACCCGTAGCTTTAGAAACCTCATCCACTATTTGGTCTAAATCTTTGGCAGTGAATTTATCCGCAGGGGCTTGGGCAAAGGATTCTGCTTGTTTGCGGGCATCTGCATCTTTAATTTTCGGATTATATTGCTTGATCATTTTGATGCTTTCTTGAATCGCCTCTTCTTTTTTATCTAAAACAACTTTTGCGAATTTTGCAGCAACCTGATCCGCCACGCTTTTAGAGGTTTTATTAGCAACAAAACGGTTCCAGACTTTTCCAGTAAGATCCATTAGTTTAGGAATAATTTTCATTAATAGGTGTGTGCTGACTACTCCAATTACGGCAAAAGCTATGATTTGACCTACAGTAAAGGTAAGAGCTCCAGCTAGAGCTGCAGGCACGCCAACTTTAGCAAGCAGGGCTCCAACTGTAGTTAAAAGCCATGCAGGCAGACCAAATTTAGCAACTAAAACAGTGACTAGCACGCCAATTTGTTTAGATAATACCGTGGGTAGAAAAGCAATGACTATTTTTGTTTTTCCTAAAATATCTTTTGTTTTTTTAACTCCTTTAGATTCTGGATCATACTCTTGTTGAAAGAAAGATTTAACAAAACGATCATAGAAGTTCTTGCCAGAATCCAGCCCCCCGGATTGCGCTTGTTTTAAGAGCTCAGTCAAAGTTGCTTTCTTTACCAACCGATCAAATGCTTTTGAAGATACCTCCCCTTTCTTATCTTTTTCTTTTATTTCATTTAGGTAATTCAAAAGAATATTTGTAATATTTTTTCGCTCAGCTTGGGTTTGAGTAAAACGATATTGCGCTTTTTCTTCCACCCATGTTGAAGAGGTGAGAAGGTGAAGAGCTAAGAGATTAGGGCTGGCTGCTTCTAAATCTGTCTGATCCGCTCCCACTAACTTTTTCATCTCAGCTTTTTCCATTCTCTTATAAGTGGATTGAAGAGACTTTTCCGCTTGATTTAAACTAAAGCCTGCAATGATTAAAGAAGGGTTTCTTAAAGTAAAGCCAGCTTTAGTGAAGCCAGCGCCTATTTTTTGATAGAATTTGAGTTGTTTGTTATCTAATTTTTCTCTAGCTTCATTTAATTTTTGAGATTGTTTAGCGCTTAAATTCGCATACGCTGCCTTAGAAGCTTCTTTAATATTCTCCCGCTTTTCTTCAGCCTTTTCCTGTTTTAAAACAGCTCTTTTAAACTCCCCTGAAATAAGAAAATCGCTTAATCCAACGATTCCATATTTTTGATAAGCTTCAACAGCCTCTTTTATAGAAATCCCATCTCTGAACTGTTCAGTCAAGATCAATGATCCCAGGCCCAAAACATCCTGATCTAAATCCCATTCATTCTCTTGCAAAAGAAAAGCAACAGTTAAATGGTCAGCAGGTTCAATCTCTATTCCCAATCCCGCGATAAAAGCAGATAACTTTGTCTTATCCTCATTGGAAAGAGAGGCTAAAGCGATTGCGCTATTGACCAGATTTGCGCCTCTAGCAGTTAAATAGAGTACAGATTTTCCTTGTTCATCTTTACCCTCATAAGTTAAAGCTTTTTTACCCACGCCTTCTTTTCCTAACTTTTTCTCTTCTAGTTTGCTTTGCAATGCCTCTACATCCACTCCTTTACTCTTTGCATCAGCCATTTTCACAGAGACTGTTTGCCCTTTTACAGCCAGCCCTGTTTCTGCTTGCCCAGGCAAAACATTTTTGCTTAACCTAATTAAAACCTTTGCCACATCCGTAGCTGGAGATTCTCCCCTGCCTATGGAACGCGCTGCTCTGGCAAAAGTATAACTATCAAACTCCTCAGGATTTTCTTTAAACTCTTTTAGCAACTTATCAAAATTTACAGACTTAATGTCTAGCAGCCTTGCGCTCGCTTCAGTTTTTAAAGCACGATCTTTTAAACCTTTTTCAATCAGGGTCAGTTCTTTTTCTGCTTCTGCTTTAATCGCTTCATATCTTTGTTTTATCAAGGCATCTGGGGTTTGAAGTTTATCCTTGCCTAGTTCTCTGCTTAATTTAGATTCTATATGGTCAATGGCTCTTAAATAACTCTTTCTTAAAAATTCAGCGTCTTTAAGATTGCCAGCTTGTTCTGCTTTTCTAATTAAAGCCTGAATAGGCTCTTTAATTAAAATATAGCTGGCCTCTTGATTTGCTTTAAATAGAATAGATTCAGATTTCAGCTCTAAAGATTTGTATCTGCCACTTAAAGCTAAAAGTGATAAGGTTAAATCTTGGTTTGAATCCAATGTGTAAGAATCAATACGATCCAGTTGAAACTCATTGAGAATAGCATCCAGCTCTTTATCAAAAATCGCTTCTAATTTATGATTTTTCATAAATTCATTTTTTTCTCTAGCTTGAGTTAAAGAATCTTTTAACCCATTTCTTTCTAAATAAACTGTTTGCTTATAATTTGTGTCTTTAGTATTTCGGCCAGCTCGTCCTAAAGCCTGCAAGAGATCTCCTTCTGAAAAATTGTGTCCATCTAGCAAACGAATATTAATCCACTGAAAATCCATTCCGCGCAAACCGCTTTCATTGGTAAAAACTAATTTGTCTTTAGCTTTTTTAGCGATATTTGCCGCCTGTTCAGCATTTTCTCCTGCCAGCACAGCATCTATCACTTCAATCTTATCTGTATATTGTTTTAATGCGCTGAATCTTTCTGCTAAACGATCTCTTAAAACTGTAAGGGATTCTGCTTTTAAACTGCTAACAAAGTTTTCAAATTCTGTCTTACTAATTCCTTTATCAATCGCAAGTTCTTTTAAAGCTCCAACAAATACATCTCTAAGATAGGAAGCATCAATAGCTCCAAATACCTCTCCATGATCTTGCTTGCCCTCCACTAAGAATTTTTTTGCAGTAGCAATAGCCTCATTCAAAATAGTGTTTCGATCCGTCACCCTCATCTTTAAAAGACCTTTATTATAAACAGCGTTTAAGTTAGAGCCCTCAATTTCTACAGCTCCGCTTCCATAAATGGTATGGGCAATTTCTTTGGCTAAATCCATGGTGGCTGATCCGCCAAAATTTAAAGTTCTGCCGCTTGAACGGCTAAAGACTTGAGAAATTGTGGACTCACCCACGCTCTCAGAAAGTTTAATATTATCTTTATTTAATTTTAATTTATTAATTTCTTCATTTGCCTTAGCTGTTCCTTTGCCATAAATAGTTTCAATTTGACGAATTTTTAAAAGCACTACCGCGATATTATACGCAGAGCTTTGGTCTGTAGTATTCGCTCTTCTTACCCCAGATTCAATCGTTGCGGGTTGGCCATCCACAATATCTAAAGTTTCTTTACCCCCCAGTCTGCCTTCTAACATATATTTTGCTCGGAAAATATTATCTCTTTGGGCATCCAGCAAAAATTCCGTGTCCCCTCCTCGTTTTACTTTATTTCTCAATTTAGAGAACGTATTTTTTAATCCTTCAGAATAGATGATAGCTCCATCTTTCATGGTAAAACTTAAACCCGTATCTTTTGCAACTGATTCAGCTTTTAAAGGATCCTCAATTTTAATGGTTCCAAGCTCATCAATCGCATTTAAGAAATTTTCAATATGTTCTACCTGCTCTTTTCCAGCTTTATTGTCTCCGGAACCTAAGACAAAAGCGACTCTGCTTAAAGCAGCAACATCCGCTTCATCTGCAATGCGCAAATCCACATTCTCTAAAGCTCTATTTAGTTCCGCATCTTGAGATCTGGCTCTTAATTCCACAAAACCTCTGGTCTGAATATCATACGCGATCAATCTGCCAACCACTCCATCTCCTTGTTTTTCCCGGCTATAGAGTTTTGCTAATTCACTAAATCTGTCTCCCTGCCAATATTCCACACCATTATAAGTTTCTATGCTTAAGGCATTGGTCAATGTCTTATTATTTTTAACAAATTGTCCTGTATCCACAGCTTTTGCTCCTAAAAATTCCGCAATGCTCCCCTCTTGCCCCATCTTCTGACGCATATGAAAGAAACCAGTTACAGACCAAATATAGGCATTACTCTTACCGCCGCCAGCGCTTAAAGCAGAAATTCTGCCTAAGAGATTATTAAAATACATTTCCACCTGTCTTTTAGTTTTTTCATAACTGTTGCCCTTTAACATATCTTCGCCTGCTTCCAGTTTGCCATCTTTTATCAAAGATTCGTGAGTTAATCTCATATCCAAAACAAGTTTTTCCGCTAAAGTTAATTGGCTTTCTTCTTTCTTGCCAAAAACTTTTTCTATGATTTCGTTCCTAATTTTTGTATTGAGGCTTAAGTCTGAAGATTGAACTATTTTTTCAAACAATTCCGCATGTTCGGTAAATTTATCCCAATAAAGTTCTTTTATACGTTGTAAAAAATTCTCCACTTTTTTAGACGCGGGATTATCTCTTAATTTACCTTCCATTAAATAATCTGTTTTCAATATCAAATCTACAATTTCCTTAAATTCTTTGACTAAAACTTTTTCCTCTTCTGTTTTTGCGCTCTTCTCATCTTCATTAACTTGAGTTTTAAGTTGAATCACATGATCCACACCAGCAGTTCTATCCGTACCCATCCTGGTAACAAGCTGACGAAGAGAGAGTTTATCAATCACTCCTAATTCGTTTTGAAGATTTTTGATTTGCATGGCGATTGCCCGAGCAACAACTCTTTCCACAGTAGGTTTAAAGGTTAATCTTAAAATAATTTGTTGGTATTGTTCTGGCAATTCAGCTATTAAACTTAAAGCAGTTAAACGAGTTTCAAGCACAGTTCGGGTTAAAGCTCGGGTTAGTTTTTTAAATACTCCTCCAGACTGATCCACGTCAATTTCGCCAATTCTTTCTTTTAACTCATTCATTAAGGTATTAAAATCTTTAAATTTGAATTTATGAAAAAGTTGAGCCATCTCTAATTTAATTTGAGCTTTTACCGCATTTTTAGCCATATCCGTGATTTCTTTATGAGAGAAACCTTCCCCTGCTTTACCCTCTATGGTTTTTACAATTGCATTAAATAATTTTAATTTTGTTTCTAGAGCTTCTTGCCCTAATCGAATGGTAGAAGAACTACCCAAGTCTTCTATCTTTTTCAGCTGTGCTTTTGCTTCAGCAAGTTTTGATTTTAGCTCGCTTTTTTGAATATCTGTTAAATTTGGATCATTTAGTTGTTCTCTTAATCTTTCTACCTTTGCTGACCAAAGTTTGGCAATATTGGTTCTTGCTATTTTGTTAATTCTCTTTAGCTCTTTTATTGCTCCATCCCTTGCTGCTTTTCTAGCTTTTAATTCTTGCGCTGCTTTTTCTTTAAATATAGAAGATTTACTGTGGTATGCTTCATTTACTTTATTAAAATGGTTTTGGGTATTGGCGTCACCCACAAAATTTTCATAAAGATTCTCTACCCGAGCTTGGATCCCTTGACGCGTACTGTTATTTAAAGAGCGGTTCTTAACTCTTTCTAAAGCCTCCGCGATTCTTGGTTTAGTTGCGCCAGCTTTTTCCAATCCTTTTTCAAATGAGGCTAAGTCAGGAACTAGTGTGGTTGTTTTTTCCGGAGGAAATATCTCTAAAAAGGTAAGTCTGGTATCCAGCTTAAAATAATCAATGATTCTTCCAATTTTTTCAAAAATATTAGCTGGTTCAGAAACATCTAATTCAGCGATCTGATCTTTAATTCTGCTGATCTCATCCACACCCCGTGCCCCGGTTTCCAATGCTTCCAACTCCTGAAAAGCTCTATTAAGTTCTGCTTCAACCACATTTTTTTCTTTATTTAGTCTGCTTTCTTCAGCTTCTAATTTTTTAGCTTGGGTCTCATCTTTTTTATCTAAAGCATTATCTAACTGATCTCTAGTTTCTGTAAGTTTGGAATCTAGTTCTTGTTTAGTTGCTTGCAGCTTATCTATATCTTGCTCTAGTTTTTGGGCTTTATCTAAAACTCTTCCAGCTGCTTTAGTTTCTATTGGATCAAGACCATAACCGCCCTCTTCCTGGGCGCGCGCCATAAGTCCTTCAGCTTCCTTAATGCTCATCTTGCTAGCTCTTTCACCCACAGCCGCATCCAGCTTTGCATTAAGAGCAGATTTTAAGGCATCTGTCACTGTAAATGTTTTACCTCCCATTTGCACTGTATCTCCATTCGCAGCTCTATTTACAGCTTGAGTTAATTCATTAAGTCTGCTTGTTCCGGAAGGAATTTGCGATAATTCCTGATCCGCAATTCTACCCTCTATCATTTTTGCTAAATCATTGCCAAGGGTTCTACTCCTTCCATTGATATCTAGGGTTGCTGATCTAACAGCGCTGCCTTCTCTTACTTTATTTAAGAATTCTGGGGTTAGTTGTTCTCTACTTAAACCAGTGCCTTCAAGTAAAGCATCTGCTCTTTGCCTGATCTCTGGATTATAGCGAGCTCCGCCTGACTGAGGCTGGGCGTCATTTACCTTTGCCTGATTCTCTAACCTACCTGCTTCTAAAATTCTTTCTTTTTCTTCAGCTCTATAACTTCTTTCAGGTTGATAATTTAAAGCCTTAGGATCAAAATTTTTATCATTTCTTAATTTGTCTATAGCCCCATTTTTAATGCCATCTGTAATTTTATATCCATCTATTTCCTTGCCAGCTTGGGTTTCAGCCACATCAATTAAACGATCATGTAATAACTCTCCTTCTAAATCATTTCCAGCCACATCTTTTGAGAGAGCATCAACAACCGCGCCTTCAGCTTCTCGTTGCAATGAGTGATCCACTTCCACATCTACTTGACGTTTTAGCCCTAATATCCCACTAAATTCCACTTTGACTTTTGTTTTTTGTTCAGGATTAGCTTCTAAAATTTTATTGGCTGTATCCGCGCTGCCTTTTTGGTTGCCGCGAATCTGTTCTAAAGCCACTCTGCGGCCTACTCCAGCATCCACTGTTGGAGCTAAAAGTATGGAAAGGAAAAGAGAACTTTTATGCAAGGGTGAGCGCAAACCTTCTGGAATAAATGTTTCTATGGAGAGATTGATTAAACTTTCTGTAACAGAAAAGACTACCAGGCTATAAGCTGTATGCAAAGTTTTTCCAGCCACTTCCCCGCCAAACTTTTCTAATCCTCTACTGATCGAGCCTCCTATGCCAATGCGTTCAGAAAATATGCCTCCAGTACCAGCAGCAATTTGAAATCTTCCCACCACTCCAAAAACAGCGCCCATTTGGAATCCTGAAATCGCGCTTCCCATTCTTTCTTCATATCCAAGAATCTTCGGCTTCCACTCCCAACCCCAATGGCCAGTTCCTACAAATTTTCCATTTTTTTCTACCATCTGTTCACGGTAAGATGGGATCAATGTCATGGCATCTCCCAGACCATAGAAATTAAGTCTGGCAAAATTTAAGCCCCCATGAAGCGCGGATATAGAAGTTTCACCCCATGCGCCCAATCCCTTTACAAAATTACCTTTGGCAAAAATATTATGTTTTGCTAAATTTTCCATTGGAGATTGGAGCAACACTTTAGAAGATATTAATCCAAAACCAAAGCCAACTCCAAAACCAACTAAGAAAGCGTTTAAATATTGACCTGCATATTCCATCTTAAAAGCTGTATCGCCTTCAGTAGCATGCGTTAGCATTGCAGAACCAACCGAGATCACCCCATAAGTAAAACCCATACTTAAAGCAGCAATTACTCTTTTTCCCAAAGCACTTGTAGCTGAGGAAGCTAAATTTGAAGCAGCCCCTGTCACTGTATCTGCAGCAGCAGCTCCAATAGAAGAAGCTACCCCTCCTCTTGCTGCTGTTCTTACTGCTTGAGCAGCTGCAGTTCTGGAAGCTAAGTTAATGGCTGGAACCCCGCCTGCCCCGCGTGCTGCTACTGCTGCTCTTACAGCCTGAGCTCCAGAGAAAGATTTAGCGCCCCTGCCTGCTGTTAGCGTGACTTCACCTACTTTAGCAGTTAAAGCAGCAGTTGCTCCAAAGCCAAATCTACTTGCGATTTTTTTACCTACCCCAATTAAAGCGCTGCCAGTAAAAGCGCTGCCGGGTATCACGCTAATTGCAGCAACTCCAAGATGTAAAAATCCTTCTCCAATATTTCCCTGCTTAAATGAATCGGCCATGTAAATTGTTTCAGTAACAGCCATTGTTCCACCAGCAAATAGGATTCCAGCTAGTGCAGTAGCTGCTGTGCTAGTCCAAGTAAGAGGTATCACTATAGAGATTAAAGGAATAGTTATCGCAGGAAGAGTAGCACCTATCAAACCACCAGTTAATACTAGACCAGCTGCAGCTCCTCCCATAAGCACAATCAGTGGTATCGTTGGAACTCCAACTGCGGTTATCATATAAGTATCTTCAGGTATTTCATTAAAACCATATTTCGCTGCTGATTCTTCTGCCCAATTTGTTTGAATAAGACCTCCTGAAATAAATGATAGATTTCGATCTATCGCATAATTAACTCCTATTGAAAGACGAGTTCCTAGATAAGCGAATGGGCTTAAAACTGTTTTACCAATATCCGATGCTTTACCAACCATGCCTGCAGATTCTTTAACATTCCCTTGAGAGAGTTCATAAGTCATATTAGCAGCAAGAGCTCCGCCAATTAAAACTGAAGAGGTTTGGTCTTTAGCTGTAATTTTGTTGCCTTCAGATACAATTAAAGGCACGAGCCTTCCCTCAGCATTTAAGGCAAAAGTTACTTTACCTTTAATTATAGAGCTGTTATTTTCTCCTTCCGATATTTCAAACTCTCCCCCTTTATGTTTAACTTTCTGAGAAGCAGTCCCTTCAGCTCCACCCATTTGGGTTTCAGGATGAAGGAACTGTTTGCGCTGGGCGCTGATTGTTTCATTTTTGCTGCGAAGAACACTATCGGCAGTAACCTCAGTAAGCTGTAAAGATCCATCCGCATTCATCATGATTTTAAAATCTGTTATTGCCTTAAGCTGAACCTGCTCTCCAGATTTTTTATCTAAAGATTCGTTAAGCTGTTTTTGAACAGATGGAACTAAATTTGCGGATACACTCTTAACTTTAATTCCAACCCACTGACTATTCATAAATTTAGCAGAGATTAAAACTCCATTAAGTTTGCCGATTAAGATTGCTCCTCCTGACGTAAGGTTACTTTCAAATTTTTTTCTGTTAGAAGGGAAAATATCTTCTATCTTATCAAGGCTTGCAACTTTCCAGCTTATGTTTGTATCGTTTCCTATTTGAACGCTGACTCTCCTTGTTCCATTTATTGAATTACCAATAACTGCAGTGACTGTTTTGCCATTTACCACGAACACACCTACTCTTGTTCCATTTTTTTGCTCTCTAAAATTCGATTCATTTGTTAAGCCAGCCATGACCCCTTTTTCAAATATTCCAGATCTAGTTTGAAGAGCTTGCAGAGAAATAATTTCCCAAGAATTGCTGGCAGAATTAAATTCAACTCCTTCTAAACTAAGTTTGGAAAAATCTTTTAATTCTTTTAATCCTGTTCCAGAAACCTGATACGCTTCTTTCTTGCCTTCTAAGAGCACATATTTTTCCCCATCTTTAGCTGTAAAAACTTGAGCTTTGGTATCTCCTTTATAATAACTGCCAAATTTCCAGGTTTTATCTTTAGCGTCAAAAGTTAAACCTACAATATCAACTCCTTCAATTGAGGAAGGAAAACGCGCTCCAGCTAAAATAGCTGTATTAGAGACTGCTCTTAATCTGCCGTTCTCTACCCAATAAGCCTGATTTTTACCTTCTACAGTCACTATTTGTCTTCCGTTTGCAGTTGTAAGGATATTAACCCGGTCATTTCCTTTATAATAGTTGCCAAGCTCCCATTTCTTTCCTGTAAACTCAAGACCTTTAATAACAACACCTTGAATATTTGTGGCAAAAGTAAGATTTTTTAAAACCTTAGGATCTGTAATTGCTTTTAACGCGCCATTTTGTAAGAAGAAAGCTTTATTTTTTCCATCCACTGTAATAATTTGCCTTCCCTTACTATCTTTATGAATAGAAACAGGGGTGTTGTATCCCTCTTTTTCACTGCCTATTAAATAGCTCACTTTTGTACTGATTTCCCCTCTTTGATTAACTCCACCCTCATAGCGAGCAACTAATCCTTTAGCCAAAATCTGATCTGTTTTACCGTTATTATTTAATACAGATAACTCTCCTCTTTCATTAAAATGAATAATCGTCTCAGTTCTTGCAACATAACTTCCTAAAGTTGTGCCTTGCGCTAAAGTAAGTCTGGAATCCGCGCTATAAGTCCCAAAGAACTGAGCATCTCCATTAATATCCTTAAAGGAAAGAACAGCATAAGGTTCATTCCCTTGACTAAAAGTTTTGCCATCTAATCGTCCTCTAATTTCTATTGGAACAGCTGCTCCGCTCCCGCCTTTATCTGGTTGGATTTCTTTAGAATGAGCTTCATATTTTATGCTTTTATCTGCCCAATATAGATTTCCCATCCCTTCTGCAGAAAGAGTTAGGTAAACTCTTTTATTGCCGACTCTTAATTCAATCGCATTTTCTAAAACCTTGCCTCCAACAGTATAACGTCTTCCTCCTTCAAGAGCTCTATCTCCAATCCCATCTACACTATAAGTGATCTCTGTTTTGGGAATCTTAAAACCTCTACCATTGCCAAAACCTTTTATAACTCTTCCCACAGAAGCGCTGCCGCCATAAACCAATCTACCTTTATCATCTGTGGTTACAGACATGGGTCCTTCAGGAGTCTCCATCACCATTCCTTTCTTAACTGTCCCTCCATCTCTGGTGCGTTCACCTTGTTTTTTAAGTTTACCATCACCAGCATCCGCTGGCATCTGGGCATTACCCGTACCCCGTTTTTTAACTTCTTCTGCATGTTCTTGGCTCGCTTCATTCGCGGCTGCTTGGGCTTCTCCTCTCATGTGAGGAGGAACACCCCCTCCTTTTGGATCTTTAAAAGGATCGGACGATCTTTTTACAACTCGCTGATGCACATGGCTGTCTTTAGCTTTACGAGCAGCTGTTAATTCCGCTGTAGTTGACTTTATATCTTCCAGTAAATCTGCTCGATGCGCAGCATTTTTTGGATCCCGAACCATTTTATTTAATTGAGCCAACTGAGCTTCCAAAGATTTAACTTTTTTACCGTCAGCTTTCCATTTACCAACCGGCGATTCAACACCGCCGCCACCGCTTTTCGCCGCAGCGCGGGCGTTATATTGCGCCCTGGCAATTTTACCTGCGCCATTTAATTGATTGGAGCCCCTGTAAAATAATCTGCCGGCTTGGCTCAGAATGTCCGATGCTTTTGCTGTCTCTCCCTTCGCCGCCAAGGCTCTTGCCTGCGCCGCAAGAGAGCTTGCCTGTTTGATGTTTTTCACTCCAGAAGCCAAGAGCTTCAATCCCCGAGTTCCGTTCCTTTCATTCCTCGAGATCGCTCTACGAATGTCGGGCGCATTCTTCAATGCTTTGCTCGCCCCCCGGATCATCTTGGACGCCTCAACTTTAATGTTGGCGAGCACCGCTTTATCGTAAGTGTCGCGCCCTTGTTGAATTACTTTATACGCTATACTTAAGTTACCTTTCAAAGCTGCCCCCACCGCTTGGGTGTACTGCGCCTTAGCCTGCTGAACTAGTTCCGGCGCATTCTTAATCTGAGCAAGCCCCGCTGAGCCTTGCAACGCCTCAGCAATGATTCCATAAACGCTTGCCGCATTTTCCTTAGAAAGCTTTAGATCTTTCGGACCGATCTTTGCCGCCGCTCCGATAATTTCAGAGTGGGAAATGGAGACATCATTTCCTTTAGCATCAAAATTTTTTAACTGATTCCCTGTTAAAGAAAACGCCGCGCCCTGGCCGCCGTACATCCCAACGATCTGTTTTTTGCCCTCGTTATAAAGGACCAATTCGTCCGTTCCAACTAGAAGGGTGTTTCCTTCCGATGAATTCACGAGTTTCATCCGGTCAAAAATAGGAATCGTCTGATCTTTACCGTCAACCCTTTGGCGGGCCTCCACCACTTGCCCTTTGTCATTCAAGCGCGCCGCTTTTTGCGATTTTTTATCCCAAGAGGATTCAAAGTAGCGTTTTCCTGTCTGCACTCTGATGCCTTCATTTGTAAACGAAATTCTCAAGCGCCCGGAACCATCGGAAATATGGAACCCTTTTCCATTCGCCAATAAACCTGCGCTCACTCCAGGAATGCCCGCCGCTCCTTTGCCGCCCGCCGTCTTCTCCTTAAGAGCGTTAAAAGCGCTGTTGAACTCTCTAAATATCTCGCCGCTTTTGCTTCCCATTCTCTTTAATGTGGCCGCATCCACCTCTACCTTCGGGCCCACAATCCACTCGCCCCCTTCGTTCAAGCGGCCGCTAATATTAAACCAGCTTCCCTGATATTTTTTAAGCCCGATATTTTTGCTCACCTCGATCCGCGTTTCGATCTCTCCGGCGGCAGAATCAAAGGTGGTTTTCAAATTGAGCAGATGGATATTATTCTCATTAAAAACAGCTGTATCATAGGTCGTTCTAGATCCGTCTTGTGCGGATGAGGTAAGGCGTCTTTCATCTTTTCCAAATCCAATGGTTTTGCCGCCCGCCGTGAGAGTGGTGTTTTGATTTTCATCTAATGATAAAGTTTTGGGAACAGAGGAGTTAAAGAAGGATTGGATGGTTTTAAGAAGATTCGGATTCGTAACTTTTTTGCCGTCAATTGAAAAAACGCTGTTTTTTTGGCTGATCTGGGTCTCGCCAGTTGGGCCGCGGATTCGAATTGATTCTGTTCCATCAGCGGCCGTGGCGCGCGCCATCGCAACAGGCAGCGCTCGCCCCTGTTTTTGAAGCGCTGCGGGATCAAAATTTGAAGCCAATGTTACAAAACCGCCCACGCCGTCGGCCATTCGGCTATAGAATTTTTTATTGGAATGGTTATAGACTTGGCCATCCATCATCTCAATTCCTTGATCATCCAAACGGATCACTGCGGAATCCGCTTGCGTAGAAAGGATGCCGGCTGTAGTTGTTACGGTTTTTCCGCGATCAAGCGTTAATTCTGTTACAACCCGTTCTTGGCCGCCAACGATAGTTTTCACTCCTTTATAATCAATGCCATTCCCAGCGTTGACTGTACCCTCATTCATCATTTTTAACCCTTTACCAACGAAAGCGACTTGTGCTCCATCTGTTTTGGCTGTGATGCCTGAAACGGTCAAGCCCGCTTTTTCAAAGGTAAGTTTTGCGCCGTCTCCTTGGAAGAGATATTGACCATCCCGCATCTCCACCGTACCGCTGGCATAGATCATGTTGCCGCGCACGGAATGAATGGTAGCGTTGGTTTGAACATTGGTTGGCGCAGCGCCCGCGCCCTTACCGCCGCCCCCCACCTCTGATCCGAAATAATCGCCTTTAAAGAAGCCATCCGTTAAAACCAATTCAGCCCCTTGGATCGCAAACTTTGCGCTTGTTAATTGCACATCCACCCGATTTCCGGTTTCATCTCGACGGTAGGCATTAAAGGCAAGGTTTCCGCCAAGAATCTTTGTATTATCTTCGCTCAAAGTCCCGAGGTCCGCATACTCCACTCCTTCAAAAGTCTGTTTAGGGGCGCTTTGCAGAATGCCCTGCTTGCCAAGCGAAGATTTATAGGCATCGTTTCCTTGGGAAGGAACGAATACATGTCTTTCGGAAGTGGTGCGCTGTTTGCCGGTTGCAGGATCTTTGGTTGTAACCGCCACTTCTCTAATAATGAGGCCGCGCACTGCGCCCTCCACAATTTTCTTTGGCCCTTCTGCCGTTTTTCTCTGCGGTAAAGCTTTCTTTAAAGCATCAGGAGTGATTGCAACAGGGGCTTTAAGCTGGGTTGGAAGAGGCGCTCCTTCTTTCAATTTCCCGCTGATTTGTGTCTCAAGAGATACAGGTTTTGCGCCCAAAGTTTGAGAAAGAGATAAATCCGTTTTCATAGCGAGCGCAGGGGTTAATGCAAGACCCACGCCAAACTCTGTTTGGCCTAACAATTTTAGAGAGCCGTCACCCTGCACTCCAAACTGATAATTTTTGCCCGCCGCCATGCCGCTATGATCTTGAACCACCGCCACAGATAAACCAGTTTGCGTAGGCTGAACATTGGCCAAGAGCGCGCCATTGCCGCCAAAATAGGCGAGATTTTGAAAGTGAACCACTTCGTAATTTTGATCGAGTGTCGCTTCCCTATAAGTTGAGGTAACAAGTCCGTTGAGATCATGAACATCCACTTGACGCGCAGTTCTATGGCCAAAGCTATCGGTGCGAACATCCTGATACGTTGTCCTTTGGCCGGTAGCGATCTCCACCTTTGCCGCATCTTCTCTGCCGCTGATCAGCTGGATGGCACCGCCAACAATCTTAACTCTGGAGCCACTTTCGAAAGCGCGGAAGAACTCCGTTCTTTCATCCGCGCTCTTATAACTCACCATCAAACTCCCGCGAACCGTTCCCTGCATTAGGTTTGCGGCCATATGATTGTTTCTGTTGTCCACCACAAATCCAATGATCGAAACTCTAGTGAGCGTTCCTTGCGCGTTCTCGCCCATCACCGCTTTCGCATCAATATCTTGTTTTACATCCACGGGCCGGGTCTCAATGCTCGTGATGCCGGTTATTTCATCAACCCGTGCTTCCGTAACAACAATCTCTTGCCCTTGGTTGACTACAGAGGTCTCTCCTAAATGAACTTCGCTTGGAGCTTTGATCGGCTGGCCCGAGCCTGTCACTTTTCCTTGAGCTTCTGTCGTAAAGGTCTCCATTTTTTTATCTTTCAAACGAACCGCAAGTGTATATTGGCCGTTGGCGTCCGCCCTTGCATTGCTTTCGCCAATCACGCGCGCTCCCTCTGAACTAAAGCCGCTCAAATTGGCTGTAACCGTGACGTAAGTTTGATCCTGCCCCACCGAGACAGCCATCGTGGCTTTCGCTTGCGTTTCTGGATTCAATAGACTAAGCACTTGATCAAGCGTTAACTTCACCTCTTCTAAGGCATCGCCCGCGGGCTTTCCTTTTGCCTCTCCCTCTTTTTTGGCCACCGTTTCCCGCACTTCATCCAACTCCGAGCGGGTTGCGTTCATAATAGTGGTCACATCGGAAGTTTGCGATTGAGTGTTCTGTTTTTGAGCATCCTGAATCACCTCCTGCCGGATGGTGACCCTAGCGCTTTCCCGAACTGGATCGGCGCTTTGAGCCGCGGCTCCAACAACTGCAGATGCCGCCTCTCTCCTTCCTTGATTCAAAGTTGTTTTATCAATCGCTTTATTTTGGGCTGCATTTTGAGCGGTCAATGTGGTATCCACATGCCCCTGCCCTTTTTCATTGAATGAAATTTTAATTCCTTCCCCTTTCTTTTCATCGAGCTTTAGCCCCTTCACTTCCAATTGATCCCCTTTCCCTTTCTCAACTGTGCCGCCCGCCACTTGCACCGCCTGCTGCATGGCGTTTGAGAGCCCTTGGAAGTTGGGATTGACCGCCGCCGCTTTCTTCAATTGATTCGCCACCGCCCCTGCCGAACCTTCTTTAATATCCACCCCTTCGACGCCCAACGTGCCCTTGTCGCTGCCGGCGGCTACTTCCACTTTAGCCTTCACATTCTCGTTATCTTTATGGCCCGCGGCTGAAACAATATTTTTTACGATGCCGGTAAGACTGCCGACAGTCGTATTGAATAAGAATGTGGTTACCTTGGAAACTAAATCATAGATGACATTCACATCCGCCGTGGGATCTAGTTTGGTGTTTAGTTTGCCATTGATCACTTTTTGAGCTGGATCGCTCAAATTAGCCATCTTCGTCTTCGCTTGAATGGACTCATTTCCGGTCTTGGCATCTTTTGCTAAAGAGAGATCTTGCGGCAACTTGGCGAACGTATTTTTTAAGAAATCCGAAACCCCTGCGATAACCCTTTCTCCAAACTTTGTTACAAGCTCTTTGCCAACCAAAAGAATCTTCTTTCCATCTTCGCCCAATGACACAATTCCTTTCACTAATTGCCCTGCGATATCAATCGAGCCATTCTCGCCGGGATTTTTCAAGGAAGAAACCTGTTTCAAATCTCTTGCCTCGCCGGTATTGAAATTGACTGAGGCTAAATAGGTCTCCCCTTCCGCATTTTGAAGCGTTACCCGATCCCCCTCTTCTTCGCCGCTTGTCACCTTCAACCATTGGGTTCCGGAGCGCACCGAAGTCTCTCGCTCGCCGTTGCTATCAAACTTAGTGCGAACGCTTCCGGTCTCAAGGATATTATCTTTCAATGCTTTTGTTTCCACTCCTTTACCGCCCGCCTCTAGCAGGTAAGCCTGATTTTCTCTCATGCCGACGATCTGGCCGCCCAAAGTATGATTGGTTCTTGCGAATCCATCCACAGCTTGAGCGCGAACCTTATCCCCATCAAATGTAAAGATAAGGGTGCCACCCGCCCCCTTTTTATCCCCTAGCGCAGAGGTTCCATAAAGAACATCGGGCGAAGCCCGGTCCAGGGAGAATGTCTGGTTGCCAACTGTCACCGACAGCTGTTGTTTATTCTCCACTTTTTTAACCGTAAACAAAATATCCGTCATCTTATTGCCGCCGCCGGCATCGGTTGCGTTCTTAGAGTCAAGCCCGAGCGCCACCATCACTTTTTCAAGACCCGAAACCACCATATTCGATTTCTTGACCGCGACTCCATCAGAAGCTATCGTTACATCTCCCTTCACAACATTCGTAAGAACTCCGCGATTATCGGCAATCATCACTCCCACCGCTTTCCCATTCATGTCATATGCCGTTGGATCGCCCCCTTTGATTGTCTGTTGATGAATCACTCCTAAGCCGCGATCCACAATAAAATCGGTATCTTTATCCTTACTCGGGTCTAGAGCTTTTACATTGAAGTTGCCATTAGCATCCTTCTCTAATCTTTGCCCCTCCACCATCAAAGCTTTACTGTTGGTTCTAAAGGCGATCTCCGCTTGCGCAACGTTCAGCGCTCTGGGCGCGATAGTTTGGAAAGCGACTTTGAATGGGTTCACCCCGCTGATCTGTTTATAAATTACCCGCCCTGAGGAAGGATCTTTTTCTCCCTTGGAAACAATGGCGCCCTGTGGAATGGAGGCGGGATCCACCTCCTCCACAATCGTCACCTTTTTACCGAGGCGATCTTCCGTTAATGTGCGTCTAGTAGCAGTGCCATCTTCTTCGATCTGATAACTGGTTTTATCCGGAAAGAATAAGTTAGACATAGGTTGAGCCAAAGAGGAGCCGACTCTAGTTAAAGAGACAGCTACTTTTCCATCATGCAAGCCAACCAGTTCGCCCAAGAACCTAAAGTCCTCTCCTCCGATAAATGCGGCAACTTCTCCCGCCAACATCGGCATCGCCCTTTGAGCGATCATCCCTAAGAACGTATTAGGATTGGCCAGAGTTTGCAATGGATTCATGTTGAAAAATTCGGACCAGTTATCAATTTTCATCGGGCCCGCATCCTTTTCAAAGAAGACCACCTCCGCAACGAATGTGGCTCCAGCGGAAGAGAGAGCGAATGTCAGAGCCTGGTTTTGATCCATATTGTAGGCATAGATCGCTTTGATGTAGTTTCCGATCCCAGTGGCGGATGCCTTAACAAAGGCCATCGGCACCGCGGCAGCGAAATTCGCTGCGATAGCGTTGAAGCCGGTCGAGACCGTAGCTTTAGTGAGCTCCTTCGTTCCCTCCTGAACTCCAGTGCTGAGAGCCGTTTTACCCACCTCTTTCACCTCTCCCGCTATTGCCTCTACTCCCTCTTTTTGCGCGATACCAACCACCTCTTTTGCGAAAATGTTACCGAAGAATTTTCCGGGGTCGGCTACCGCCTTCATGATTACGTCCCACATTTTGGTTACAGATTGTCCCATGCCCGGGGCGCTAAGCCCTGAGATGGCTCCATCTATCGCGCCCGTTATAAAAGCCGCTTTAATCTCATCTCCGAATTTATCCCATTTCCCAGCGTAATTGATCGAAGCCATGCCTCCGCGCCAAAGCGATTTCGCCCCGGCGCCAATGAAGGGCAGGGCTGGGATAAGGGGAGGAAACAGAGCTCCCAGCACTATCAGGCCGGCGTCTATAGCAAGTTCACCCAGCCCTTCGAGCGCCCCCATAAATATTCCAAACCCATGTCTCGTTTCAACCATCTCTCGATCATATCCGCGAATATGTTTTTGCGCAGCCTTGGTAGCGCCCTCATCCAACTCGCCGTTATCTTTATAAACAAAGTTATTCTCTTTAAGCGCTGTGTTTTTAGATTCCACCGTGGTTCCATTTTTACCCTCAATTTCAGTGGAAAGATTGTTTTGTGTTTTAGATCGAACTTTGCGGTCCCCAACATACTCCATGTCGAACTCTCTAACCGTGCCGTTGGTTGCCAAAACCTTCGGATCTTTATTATCCTGCTTAAAGTCAATATAGGTGCTGGTAGTTTCAATTTCATGTCCAGTGGCGGGATCAAACTTTGAGACGATCTCGATCCTTCCGCTGATCGCTCCATTGATAGTGCGGTGGATTTCAGAAACGCGAAGCTGGCCGTTCACCACAGCATAGACGCGTCGTTCGGTGCCCGATTGAGTTTGTTGGGGAGTGGACCCGCCCACTTTTCGAGTCGCCCCTTTTCTAGCCGCCGCCTTATCTTGCCGACCCACCTCTGTAAACCCGGACACCCATAACCGCCCCGCATAACCCCAATCCCAACCTTTTCGAGGTCTGTTAGGTTGTAGCACCGCTGAAGCAGCAGGGTTCCCCCCTATATTACCCAAAGAACCTGATCCATCTAGGGACATGACACCCCGGTGGTAACCGGGATCGGCAACAGGCCCCACCGTTGGCGTTGATTGTTGTGCAGCAGATCTCAGATCGTCTTTCTGCGCGAATGCGTTCCAGATCTCCACTACTATACCGACAGTAGAATATGCTGCGGGAATAATCACACGGTCGATGAGTATCTCCACACCTTTCACAGCCCAGCCAATGACAGGAGTTTCCCTCACATCTTCCCAGAAATCATTGGCTAAATATTCTAAACCGCTATCCAACCAACCCCAACCAGTGTCAAATTTTGTCCTTTGCTTAGGGGCTTCCACTTGAGGCGGCTCGATCACACTGCCATCCGGATTCAGATCTCTTCCCTCTTTATCTTTATACATGGTGGTTGAATCGGGCTCGGACGTGGTGGGTTGAACTCTCCCAACCGCATCATACTTCATTATAATATGCTCTCTTCTTCGGTACACCGTTCCGTCGGTCAGAAAATCACTTGACGGGCTCCACCAGTCGCCATTTACTTTATGCCTGAATTCTTCGTATGTAACTCGGTCATCCACTTTCGCTTGGCCATTCACAAATTTATAAGTTTCATTGACAGTTGTATAAATCAAATTCCCGTCTCTCTCTAATCCCGAACCATCTTTATCTTTAGAGACAAAAATTGTGCCAGATCCTGTCCCGCTTATAAATGAGCCGTTAGCACTGTTCCAAGTCTGTGTTATAGACATACTTTGCGTAACAAGCAGACTTCCCTTTCCGCTCGCAACGTATCTGTGGGTTTCTGAATATGTACTTGAATAGGTCATCCTGAGCATGCCGTTATCCGAAGCTGTAAACTGCTGATAGATATCAGTGGTTGTAATTTGATCAAACCCGCCTTGAGAATCCCAACTCCAACTGATGCTTTGCCCGTTCGCGTAGGCGGATTCAACTCTTCCCTCACCGTCATAGCTATAGTTCATTACAAGGGCGCTGCCTGGAGGCACATCAACTCTTCTGCCTTCCCGAGTCAAATATCTATTTCGGCTGCCCATCCAGCTTTCTGAATTATCCGCATTTTTCGTAAAACTATCCGTCGTGGTCTGTTGAACCCTGACATTCCCTTTAAAGTTGGTGAATGTCTGCGTAACATGAGACCATGTTTTGGAACCATAACCATCGTCCGAAACACTCCACGATTCTCCATTCGCAGCCTGCCCCCGTCCTTCTTTTAGTTTTCCCCCTTTAGTTTCATCGTAGTGGTTAGTTACAATCGTCGCACGGCCATAAGTGGAAGAGACCTCGTTTCGATTAAAACCAGACGGCCGTAACTTTCCTCCCTCACCCTCAACAGCAAAGCCAAGCGTTCTAGAAGACTCAGTCATATACCCTGTGTAGCTATAAGAGTCGTCCGCGTTATCCGTATAGCTGGCGGTGATTGTTTCGTGGAGCATCGCCTTCCCATACAATCTGGTGAGACGATCATCGAAGATTTGGTTAAAAGCGGTATAGGTTTTGTTGCCAAAACCATCATCGCTGAAAGATTCGCCGATCCCAAAAGTCTCGTTTGACATCCCATAGATTCCGCCGCTCACAACCAATCTTAAATCGCTGTCGTAAGTGTTATAGACTGTTGATTTTTGGCTCGATGAGCTGCCATCATCCCAATTTTTGCCAAGAATGTTGTTAAATGTAGGAAGGGTCAACGAGTAATCTCCATAATTGTAAGTTTCAGATCCAGTCGCAGTTATTCCGTTCCAATAGCTTCCTTGCCAACTGCTGTTTACAGACCATGTGAACGATTCCGTCTTGACCACTTTGACCTGTTTTTTCTGGCCGGAACCAATCAGTTGGTATGTTTGAATGGATGAGCCCTTCGTAAAATGATCGTACGAGTCGCTCGCCATGGTATTGCCTGAACCCGTTGCTTCGGTCACTTCGCCGTCATCACCGTAAGTATAGGTGGTGGTCATCTCGGACTTCGTCCAAGAATTATCATCGCTCCTTGCTCGGCCAAACGTGGAATCGTTGTTGGTGTTTTGGATGCTCCAGAATGGAATTGTGAAATTAACTCCTTGGAAGTTGCCAAGCTCACCCTCTTGCGGTGTATGGTTCACTGCTAAAGAACCAGCCCCGCTGCGGTTACTTGTGTAACTATAGCTTTTAACCTCTTTTACTCGGAAGGAGCCACCCTTTGATTCGAATGTTTGGGTCACCACTCCTCTTGTATAGCTGTGGTAGCCATCATCGCTAAAAGAGTAGCCGACGTTATACTGGCCGTCTAACTTTCCTTTGCGGCTATAATGAAAGTAGGTGATGGTTTCAGACCTTGTCCAGGTATCATCCGCGTTCTTTCCCTGCTCGCTTTCTCCGCTAACGTTCATGGAGCTTAAATTCCATGTAAAGTGATACCCTTCATTACCCGAAGCGTTGTAATAAAGGTTGGTGTCGTAGGTTCTCCTGTTGATGATTGATCCGGCGGCATTTTTATCATCGGTGGTCCAGCTGTAGCTCTTGGATTGGATCACCCTAAATTGAGTGCCTCGTTGGGCGTAGATTTGGATAGTATTCGATTTTGTGAGGTTGCCGTAGCCATCGTTGCTTAGAGCTCTGCCGAATCCCGATTGCCCCACCAGCCGCCCTGTGGCTACATCCGCCCCTGCCTCATCGGTATCTTCATCGTACGCGTACCTTGTAGTCATTTCAGACTTGCTCCAGGTTCCATCATCGTTTTTATTAAAGATTCCCATGTCAAGAGCAGTTAAGTTCCAAGCGCTGTTGATCAAGATGTCGTATCGTTTCTCCCCGCTGTTCCAACTTTCGCTTAAACTGTAGCCGCCGGCGCCATATTGCTGATCCCCGCTCCCTTGGCGGGTTGATGTCCAGCTATAGCTTTTGCTTTCGATAATCTTAAACTGAGTTCCTTTCTGAGCGTAAATTTGGGCCACTACCCCTTTGGTATAGTTGTCGAAACCATCATTTGAGAAGGTATTCCCCATTCCATACTGCCCTTTCAGTTTTCCCGCTTGCGCGCCGGTTGTTTCATATTCAAAAACGGTGCTCATCACCTGCTTGCTCCAGGAGCCATCGTCATTTTTGGCGTCGGTAGAGATGATGGAAGCGAGGAAATTATTCACAAAAGAAATGTAGAGGCCCGGCCCATCGCCAAAATATTGGTCAAATTGATCGCGCGTTAAGGTTAGATTTCCCGCGCCGCTTTCGTTTGATGTCCAACTGAAATTTTTGGTCTCTTTTACTTTAAACTGTTTCGCGCCGCTCGCCATCGTCACTTGCGCATATTTTTGAATAGTTGTGCCCTTGGTAAAGTTCTGAAAACCATCGTCGCTAAAGGAGGAGCCGATTCCGTATTGGTCAGTCTGCTGGCCGGTAGTTTCATTATAAACGTAGGTGGTGGTCATCACCTGTTTGGACCACGAGTCATCTAAATTTTTGGTTGTTGGCGGGGCGGTGCTGCTCCAGTTACTAACAACAAAGACCAAAAAGCCGACATGAAAAGATATTTTCGGAGCATCGGCGCCAGTTGCAGACTGCTGGGTGGACCAGCTGTACGAGGTGGATTCCTTAATTTTGAAAACTGCTCCCGCGCCTTCAAACTTCTGAAACTTTTGAATGATCCTTCCTTCCGTGCAGTTGCCGAAGCCGTCGTTGCTGAATGTGCCGCCAACCCCATATTGCGCTTTCTGTTTTCCTTTAGCGGTAAACAGATAGCCGGTCTTCATGATCTGTTTGGACCAGGAACCGTCTAGATTGGCGACGCCGGGGTTGGATCGGATACTCGTTCCATAATCCCCTTCGCCAAATTTGTTGCTTGACCAGCTCTTTGTTTCTGAAGAAACAAGTTTTAGCTGTTTGGAACGGTTGGATATTGATTCTTTCTCAAAAGTCTGTGTGATGGAGCCCCGAGTATAGTTATCGAAGCCGTCGTTGGAGAAGGTATTGCCGCTTCCGCTTTGCGTTGATAAAACTCCATTGGCGTCATAGGTATAGGTTGTGGTGACCTCTTGTTTGGACCAGGATCCGTCCGAATTTGTGGCGTGATCAACGTAGTCGGCAGGCTTCCCCGCGCTTGATACAATAGGGTTTATATTCCAGGAATATTCGTTAGAAAAATTGCCCGCGCCATTCGCGTTGCTGGTCCAACTGAAGCTTTTATTTGAAATTAATTTAAAGGATTTGAACTTGTTGCCGTTCTGTTCGAGAGCATACTTTTGTAAAATCGCGCCTTTGGTGAAGTTCCCAAAACCGTCGTTCGAGAATGTGGCGCCGAGAGCGGACTGTCCGTCTTGTTTGCCGTTTTCATCATACTGGTAGCTGGTAGTGATCTCTTGTTTGGACCAGGAGCCATCATTCGCCATATAAACAGGAGAGTCGCTTGTGAGACCTCCTCCCCAACCAGAACCTGCGATGCCGCTCTCCTTGCATGACCAGGACCTTGCGACAGAATAGTCCACCTTCCACGTTTGCCCTTTGCCAGCTTCTCCAACTTTTTTATAGTATTGGTCAATCGTTCCCCTTGTATAGTTACCGAAACCATCGTTAGAGAGAGTCTCCCCATGCGCCGTTTGGCTGGTTAAGATGCCTTTGTCGTTATCGCCATTATCATAAACATAGGTGGTGGTTATCACTTGCGCGGACCATGTGTCATCCAAATTCTTTCCATGGCCGCTATAGTTTAGGCTCCAAGCAGAATCATCTATCGCATAAGAGCCCGACTGATTATCATCCCATGATATGAAATTGAAGGTGGGGTTAAACCAACTGGAGCGCCCATCTGCTGTCCAGCTATAGCTTTTCGATTCCGTCGCCTTAAACTGGCCTGCGATCTCCTGAAATTTTTGAATGATAACTCCGGCGGTGAAGTTGCCAAAACCGTCGCTCGAGTAGCTGTTCCCAATGCCGATCTGCCCGTTTTGTTTGCCGTTGGCATCGTAGTGATATTCGGTGGTCATCTGCTGTTTGGACCAGGTGCCATCCGCGTTCTTAGAGCCCGGCTCAGACCAGATGGCGCTGCCAAAGTCTCCGCCTGCACCGCCGCTAAACTCCCAATCCCCAAATTCTATCTGAATATCCGTGAGGAACTTCTCCACAAAAGCAAAAGGAGAATCCGTAAAATTAAGAGAGATCCACCCCTTAAAATTCCAACTGCCGGTATCTCTGATCTTTTTTTGATTCCCAACCCTCTCCACGATATCTTTTTCATCGCAGCTCCAGGAGCTGGATAGCGTTGAGCTCAACCTCCACAAACCAAGTTTCACCTGCGTGTAAACCTGTTGGATAGTGCCTTTGGTGTAGTTGTCAAACCCATCGTTTGAAAGGGTGGTTCCACGCCCCTCTTGGTTCGACTGCCGCCTTGTGGTCTGGTTGTAATTATATCGGATGGTCAAATCGGATCTCGTCCAAGATCCATCGGCCTGAGTTCCGGGGCTTTCAAAACTTCCAACATAACTTCCAAAAATATTTTGATGGTCACTCCAGCTCTTGGAGCGGCTTGAAACTATTTTAACCTCGCCCCCTGTTCCGTTCTTCTCCCCTACCATCGCGTAGGTTTGTACGATCGTGCCGCGAGTGATATTGCCTAAGCCGTCGTTGCTCCAGGAAGAGCCTTTTCCCATCGTCTTATAGGAACCGCCCTCCATCGCTTCTGAATGGCCATACTCTCCGCCGGAGGCTACCTGCCTGCCGCGGCGGTCATAGGCATAATAGACCATTACTTCTTGCTTGCTGATGGAGCCATCGGGATTGGCGAGCGGGTTCTCATAGGTTCCCTGCCACAGTTCGCTCACGGCCCAGGTTTTGCTGTTGGAGCTCACCACCTTGGCGTTGTTATAGAAGGCGGTGTAGGTTTGGTTGATCTCTGTCATGCTGTTGTTGATCTCATCTTTGCTCACACTCACTCCATGCCCGCGGGCCGCTTCCCCTTCCCCTTTCATTAACTTTCCGCTGCCGTCATAAAAATAGGTGACGGTCATCGCCTCCGTTCGGCTCGACCTTGCGCTAAAGAAATCGATCTTAGCTTGAATGCCATCTATCTTACTCTTAATCTTGAGCATTCGCCCCTGAATCTCAAGCAAATCGCCAGAAACAGATGGCACAACAGGAGCACCGCTTGTGATCTCGCCCGACGCAGCCGGAGAAACCGCGGCAGAGCTTCCTATTGCGCCAGCGACGGCGGAAAGCTCTTTTTGAGCCCCTTCATACTCTTTCTGGGCCGCCTCCAACTGCGCCACCAATATCGGAGAAACGTTCCCTGTCCAGCTTTCCGAGCCGTCAAAGTTCTTCGTATAGCTTGCGGTAATGTTCTCGGTAAGAAGCGCTTTGCCGAACTGCTGTATCTTTACACTATCGTAATTTTGCCGGATCAGATTCCATGTTTCGCTGCCCAAGCCGTCAGAGCTCCAGCCGGTACCGCTCCCGCTTGCGGCGGTCAATACGCCAGTGCTTATGCCGCTCCCCTTCCTTGTTTCAAATGTGTAGCGGGTATTGATCGTTTGACGGTTCCGGGAACCGTCTAGCGCCGAACCCGGCTCCTCATAGGATCCAACCCAGTTTGAGGAAACCTTCCAATCCGCATTCACAGAAACGGAATAGGTTTTGGTGGTGTTGAGCGTCATCCTGGCTTGGCCGTTCACAACTGTATATTCCTGGTACATCTCCGTTTTAGTGAAACTAAAATCTCCTACATCTTTGGAAAGTGAGACGCTCCGTCCCCTCGCTGCTTTCCCTTCGCCGCTTATAAATTCTCCGGTCAATTTGCCGTCTGATCCCCGCTCGTAGCCAAAATCTCTTGAACCGACCTCGTCAATATAGTCCACCACAAGCGCTTCGCCCAAAATCTCGGAGCTGCTCATTCCATCATGGTATTTTCCTGCGTGGTCCACACCCATCCAGCTTGTGGTGCCATCTCCATTTTCCGTCATGCTGCGAGTGGTGGATTTTACCATGAGCGCTTTATAAAATTTATCTATCTCGTAATCTTGTTTTATACTGCCGCTAGTGAGGCTTCCAAAACCGTCAGTAGATTTAAAGGTTCCTTCTCCTGTTGCAGATTTTAACCTGCCGTTGCCGGGATTCTGGATGGTGCCATTGTCATACTCGTAGGTGACCGTCATGGTCTGCGACTGCCCTTCAAACCCAAGGTCTAGAATACCGTTTTCTATTTTAGAGCGATAGATTTTTCCCATCGTTTCATCGTAGAAAGGCGCATCACCGCTTGTTATGGTTCCAAAAAGACTCTCCCGCACCGCATCGAACATCTCTTTACCCACGGAGTAAGTGATGTTTTTGTGAAGCTGGGCCTGTCCTTTGAGGCCGATCTGATATTCCTGAACAATGAAGCCAACCGTTTGGTTCCCAAAGCCATCGTCGGAAAAAGTATTCCCAAAGCCGTGGGTGGTGGTGCCGTAGATTTTTCGATTTTTAGAGGCATCCGCTCTTCTCGCGGGATCTGTGATTTTGCTTGTGTCTTCTACTAAAAATCCGAGGGCGTCATAAGCGTAATAAGTGGTGAGGCTCTGTTTTTGGATGGAGGTGTCGAGATTGGTGGTGGTGGAATCTGTAACGGAACTTGCGATCTTTGCCTGGCCGTTGATGATAAAATAGGTCTGACTGATCTCGCCTAGGGAGATGGTTCCAAATTCATCTTTATTTTCGAAGGAGCCCTCTCCATAGGTTCGATAGGCGCCGGGGCCGTCCCGCTCTCTATTGCCGCCATAGACTCCTCCCTCTTCTACCATCGCGCCTTGATCGTTGTAGGCATAGTAAACTGTCATCTCCTGATAACCTTCCGATCCGTCTAAACCGCCGTAAGCAACGTTGCCATCCGATAAAGAGCCGCTCTCGATTTCTTTGTGGTAGCTTTCCGTAACGGTTTTGGTGCTCTTTAAGAGCGCTTTGCCTAAATTAACGATCGCGTCCAGATCATAGTCCTGATCAATTGTGCCTTTAGAGATGTTGCCCACCCCATCATCGGATAAAAGGGTGCCGCCCCCCTTCGCTGTTTTGAGCAGGCCTGTTTTGATCCCTTCTCCTACCCTCTCCTCATATGTATAATTAACCGTAATCTCCTGCTTCGATGAGCTTCCATCCCAGTTCGTTCCTGGGTTAGAATAGCTCGAGGTCGCTTCGTCTCTAGAGTTGGCAGACCATGTCTTTGTGGTTTGGCTGGTCATCTTCGCCTGACCGTTTATGATCTGATATATCTGATCCAAGGTTCCTTTGGTGATGGTGCCAAAAGCATCCACCGATCTTATTGAACCGCTCCCGCTCGCACTCTCCAAAACGCCATTCCGATAGATGTAATCCACGATCAGCTCTTGATGGCTTGTGGAGGTGTCTATGCTTGTAGTGTCTGAAACGGAAACGGAGCGTGTCATCTTCCCTTGGCCTAACGTATCGTCGGAAACCGTAAAAACTTGCGCGATCTTCGTCTCTGTGATGTTTTCAAAACCGTCGTTTGAGACAGAGACCGCCATGTTTTCGTAAAGGACTCCATTCACCGTTTGGCTTTGGCCCGATAACGCTCCTGTAGCGGTAACGCCGCTGGCTCTGGCTGAATGCAGTTTCCCAGTTTCTTGATTATATTCATATGACAATTTTAGAGCGTAACTCTGTTTTCCTGAATGCATTGCGCCATCCATCCAGCTTTCAGAGCCATCTGAGTTATGGGTATATGTTTTGGTGGTGGTTGTTTCAAGTTTTGCCTGGCCCTGCACCACAATATAAGTTTGAGAAATAGCGGAGTAGGTCTCGTTGCTGAAGCTGTCGTTGGAGTAGCTTGTTCCACCGCCAACCGCGCCAGCAACGGTATATTTGTTGCCGTTGGCATCACGGCCCACCTTCATATAGCTTCTCGCATTGGCATCCGCTCCGTTCCACTCCTCCTGATCCACATAATAGGTGTATTTGACTGAAAGCGCGGAGTTCTTGCCATCCGCGGCAAGCGCGTTCATCTTGTCGCTATTCCAATCGCTAGGGACTCGCGGTCCATCCCCAGCCTTGCTTGCAAAATCGGATTCTGCCCAGCCCATCACGTTCCATGACCCATCCGCGTTGAGCGAGAAAGATTTAGTGAGAGTCTCCCGAAGTTTCGCCTGGCCGCCCGTTTTTATGGGATCGGAATAGAGCTGTTCGATTTTAGAAGTGGTGACATTCGAGAAACCATCGTTGGAAACGGAAACGCCCTCGCCATGCGCTTCAGCCAGCATTCCTAAACGGTGGCCAGCATCTACGTTTACCACCAACTCCTGCCCGTCGCGATTTTTTTCATTATTCCCATTTTTATCTTTCTGGCCATAATATTTGTATGTGACCTTAAGCGCCTCGCCGATTTCGCTTTTTAATCCAGTCCCCTCTTGGATCTCTCCATTGACCACCACGGGGTTCCCCATCCCCATGCGGTTCACGGAACCATCCGCATTGGTGGAGACCGAAGCTGTAATTGATTCGCTCAATTTCGCCTGGCCGTTTACGAGCACAAATTTTTGGGTAATATGGGAGATGGTGAAGCTGCCGAAATCATCGGAAGAGATAGACCACCCTTCTCCTTTCGCGACAGTGCCATCCGCATCCGCGGTGAGCCGGCCGCGATCATCGTAGTTATAGTGAACGATCAATGCTTTGTGCTTAATGCCGGCGCCATTTTCATCCCCAAGGAGCGAATCTCTCCGCTCTGTCTTTGAGGTCTTGTTCGCTTCCGCCGCATAAAGTTTGGAGGTGATCGCGGCAAGTTCGCTTTTCTTTTGCGACAATAGGGTTGAAGTAGGGTTGACAATATCGCAGCGCGCTTGCCAAGCATCTCGGTAAGCCTTATCTCTCGTGGATCGCGCCGCCCCTTCTGATCTCCAGAACTCAATAATCGCGCTCCTCTTTTTTCCGGCAAGCTCAATGAGCCCAGCCTTTTTTGTTCCTGCAACGCTCTTCTTGGCTTCAAAGATACTCTCCGCGGCAGATTTCTTATCTTCAAACCACTTCTCCCACTTCTTCACTTGCAGATCTTTCCACTCTTTTAAGAGATTCACTACCCCCTGTTTGAATGCCGCGTTCGCCGCTTGCGTTCTGGCCGCTTTTTCATCCGCGGTCTCTGGCACAATCCTAAATGTGCTGCCGCTTAAAGTCCAGCCTTCGCTAAAGAGCCTTGCTTTGAGAGAATCCACCTCATTGCCGCTTAAGGTTTTTTCCTCCACCCATTGAGGCTCCACCCATGTCATAGTACCCGCAGCCATATCATCCTCATCACCTGCCCAGTAGCCTTCTGTCCAGTGACCTAAAAACCAGTTGCCATGGATGTCAATGCGCCAGCTATGAGAATTGCCGCTTCCGTCCAGCATGGTGTTGATCTGCTCATAACGAAGATCATCGAGCGGAGCGTTGCCGTCCGCCAACGCCTGCTTCAGGGAGGCCAACTTATTTTCAAAATAGCTCTGTTCCTCCGGAGTTAAATCCTGAAAATTCAATATATATGTTGAAGCATCCGCAAATGATCCTGTAAGTTTCCAAAAACCATTTCCTGCAATAGTTAAATCTGAAATTTGGCTTATTGCTTGGCTGATGGAATCATAAATATCTCTGAAAGATTTTATGAAGTTATCGCTTTTCAATTTATATCCAGCGATCGCGGCTCTCTTTTCTCCGGCCGCGAGCTCTACGGTGCGGTTATATTCTCCTTCAGCGCTTAGCACCAAAGCGTTATAAACTGCCTGCGCGTTTTCCACATCCGCCAAGCTGGATACGGCGCCCATCACCTTTTCCAACTCCCTTTTGGCTTCGGCCACTTTCCCCTGATATATGCCCGACGCAGTCCCAACAGCAGAGGCATAAGCGCCTTCAGCATCGGAAATGAGCCCCTCTAGCCTACTAATTTCTGTTCGGAGCGCCGGAGCAAGCCTGTCATATTCAGCTTGAACTTCATGGTAAACTCTTACAGCCTCTTTAAATTCATTCTCAACTTTATCCCTGATCCCTTGAGGAATGGCATCTTTTCCCATAATGCTCCAAGAGCCGTCCAGATTCTCCGTGAAAGAGGAGGTTTCGGAATCAACCATCTTGGTTTGCCCCTTTCTCAATTCAAAGAACTGTTTGATGTTAGAATAGGTTTTGTTCCCGAAACCATCGTCCGATTCAGATTTTCCGGAAGCTTTCGCCGCATAGTTATCCGCATCAGGAGTAAGTTTCCCAAGATCGTCTAAATTGTAGGTCATGACAAGAGCTGTTCCCTTGCCGTCCCAGCCCATCCATGATTTGGAGCCATCCACATTTTCTGTGTAGCTCTCTGTATTGGAGTTGCTCATCTTCGCTTGGTTCTTGTAGGTCTGGTAGATCTGGTTGATTCTTGAAAGGGTAAATCCGCCAAAGCCATCGTAGGAATAACTCTTCCCTTCAGCCGCTTCAGCCCCGCCGGTTCCATGAACGAGAGTGCCCTCTTTTTGATCCGTGTCGTTGGCAGTGTATCCTGTCTCTCCATAATAGTGGTAGGTGATGATGATCGCCAAGCTCTTGGTGATATCGGGCAGTTTCTCCAAAATGGAAGCGTCACTGACGCCCACCGCTTCAGCCTCGCTCCGGTTCATTCCCATCACGCTCCAAGAGCCATCGGCGTTCACGGTGATTGATTTGGACTCGGAAGTTTTAAGTTTAGCCTGGCCGGTGAGGATGGTAAAGGTCTGGATGATATTAGCGCGGGTAATATTGTCAAAGCCATCGTTGGAATAGGAGGTGCCTTCGGCGCTTTCCGCGTAAGCAAGCGTATTTTTATTGTCATTTTTGTCTCTAGTATCTTTATGGTTATTTCCTTTAGAGTCCGCTTTATCTCTTCCATGATAATAGTAAACTATTTTGAGCGCTATTCCACCCTGCTTGTCTCCTTCATTCCATCCCATGGAGCTCCATGAGCCGTCTTGGTTAATCGTCAAAGAGCGCGTGATTGACTCTTCAATCTTTGCCTGACCCCCCACCAAAACAAAATTTTGCTTCATTTTTGAAGTTGTCTCATTGTCGAAGCCGTCGTTCGAGAAAGATTCCCCTCCCTCTGATGTAGCCACAAACCCATTGGCGTCCGGGTTCCATCTCCCGTTTTCATCATACCGATATTTTATTTTAAGAGCCTTGGTAGCGGTGAGTTTTTCCATCTGAAATTCCATTGCGCTAAGACTACTCTTTTTAGACTTGACTCGATCGGACAAAACAGAAATCTCGCGGTAATTTGAACCCGATGCCGTAACGATTACCGTGTTCTTGATGATTTCTTTAACCGCCTCCTCTTTCCATCTTTTCGACAAGCGATCAAATCCGACTTTTAGTACGCCGAGCGCCCTCTTTTTTCCAATGATGGCTTTTAAGAAGGCGTTGCGCACTTTAGCGCCGGCTCTGGGATCTTCGTAACCTACCCTTGATCGTTCATAGAAATCTTTTCTTCGATCCGTTTGAACCTCTGTCAATAGAGATCTAACATCCCCTTCGAACCCATGGTCTGCCCGAACCAGAGCATCGGAAAAAGAGGCGAACAATTGTTCAAACTCTGCAGATAAATTCGTTGAGCTATCAATGCCGGCGACCGCGTCGGATTCGAACGCTTTTGATTTGGCCGCATTGAAAGAATTAAAAACGACCCGAACTCCTCTCAGAAGTTCCGCGTTGATGTTTTTAAGAAAAACTTTGTAGCGATCAATCTCTGTAGTTTTGCCATCCTCGAAACCCACAACTCTTTTTCCCACCCCCCCCAATGCAAGCGGTTCATTTTTAACGCTTTCCAAATAACGATCAACACCCAAAAATCCGGAAAAAGAGGCGAACATCGCTTCCACGAGAAGGGAAACTAAATTCTCCAACTCGGTTTTGGCGCCGTCAATACTTTCGGTCAATTGGGTCAACATCGGATCGTTGGAAGGAATTCCATCCATTCCCATCACGCTCCAAGAGCCATCGCCATTCCTCGTATAAGAAGAGTTAAGCGAAATCGTCATCTTGGGCTGGCCTTTTTTCAACTCAAAATACTGTTTCACTTTAGAGACCGTAACGTTCCCAAAATTATCATCAGAAATAGAGACGCCGGCGCCGGCTGCCACAAAACCGTTCGGCGCGTCTGCCGCCAATGCTCTTTCTTCCTCAGTATCGAACCGGCTTGCGTAGCGGCCATTCGAGTCATATTTATAGGTGACCGCAAGAGGAGCGGTTTTCACATCCACTCCATTCACTTTGTGAGTAGAGCCATCCATCCAACTCTTTGACCCATCCATATTCTCAGTACGGCTGGAGGTGATAGACTGCAGAAGCTTCATCTGTCCTTTATACCGCTGGTAGATTTGAGTAACGTCTGAAATAGTGATGTTGCCAAAACCGTCATTCGAGTAGCTGGTTCCGGTTCCTTCTGCGGTGGCAACAATATATTTCTTTCCGCCATCGGTTTGAGTTGCAAAATCGGTGCCCGCTTCTCCATAATAAGAGTAGGTGATCGTCATCGCTTTGTTGACTTCTACATCGTTGAGAGTGGTTCCCAAAATATCGTTGATCTCCTGAAATACGGTAAAGCCCACCGCCTCCGCCTGATCCGAATCATCTTGGGTCCAGCCCATTACGCTCCAAGAGCCATCCGCATTTTGAGTTAGGGAGTTTGTAATTGACTCTTTCATTTTCGCCTGATTGTTCAGGATAATATATTTTTGAGAGATCACGGAAACCGTTTTATTATCGAAGGTGTCATCAGAAACCGAAATGCCCGATCCAGCAGCATCCGCCAAGGTGCCGTACTTTCGGTCGGTTTGGTTGGTTTCGCTCAAATTCGTATCTGAGCCCTGCAGATTCCTCGTTACGTTCTCTCCCCAGTAAAAATATTTGACGCTCATCGCTTTGCCTTCGATTCTTCCGTCCACGTTCCATCCCATCCAGCTTTCGCTACCGTCATTGTTCAAGGTATGAGAAGCGGTGATCGTCTCTTTAAGCCGCGCCTGGCCGTTCATGATAAGATAAACTTGCGTGATTTCAGACTCCGTGGAATTGCCAAAGCCATCATCGGAATAGGCGGTTCCAAAACCGGATGCCCCGATCAACACCCCTTCCCGATCAAAAAGGGAGGTGACAACCAACGACTGAGTGGTTGTGGATTCATCCTCTTCAGCTACTAATGTGGTATCTACTTCATTCGATACGATGCTGTTGCCGGTTGTGGGATCGACCGTCACTGTTGTAATCTGATCTCCTACGAGAAAGCTGATTGATTTGCCGTCATCGGAAATGAGCGGCGTTTCTCCAGAATAAACATTGCCATTGCCATCCGTAATCACAACCACATAGTCTCCGTTTTCGTCTTGCCCGATCTCGTAAGTTTGGCCGCCCAAAACCAGTTTTGCTTTCACAATCTCGCCGGACTCCGCATACTCCACAAACTGCCCGCCCTCATATTTCTTTCGCGCAAATCTTACATCGCCGTCGGCTTTCACGCCGCCCAAGTATTTTCCCTCGGCGCTATAGCGGTAGCGAACAACTGTAGCGGTTCCACCCTCTTTGTCCGTTGTTATTATTTTTATTTGCGCCACATCTAGGGTATCATCAGAAGTCCAGCCCGATGCGCTCCAGGAGCCGTCCGCGTTTTCCGTTAAAGATTTAGTTGTGGAATCCAACATCTTAGCCATGCCGTGGATAAGGAGATAAAATTGCGAAATCTTGCTAATGGTGGTATTGCCAAAACCATCGTTCGAGTAAGATTTTCCGCTTCCCGATTGGCCACCCAAGAGAGCGTTCAGTTTGCCATGCCCATCATAGTGATAGTGGGTGGTCATCATCTGGCGGCTCCAAGAGCCATCCGCGTTCGTTTTGGCGGTCGCGGAGGTGAGCGCCCACTCCCCCTTACCCCTCCTGTTTTTGAACGTCACAGAAAAGCCGCTCTCTTTGGAATTGTTTACAACAGCTTCCAGCTCATCGCTCGCCTCATTGTCATTGGAATCAGTGCTCCAAGAATAGTTGTCGGCGCGATCAATCTTAAACTGTTTGGCGTTCGCGTCAAAAATATATTTTTGGGTCACTTTTCCTTGGGTGTAATTGTCAAAGCCGTCGCTTGAAAAAGAGTCCCCAATCCCATTCTGAGAATCCAGCTTGCCGATCTCACCCGATGTTTTATATAAATATTTCGTTTCCATGAACTGTTTCGTCCAAGAGCCGTCAACGCTCGTGGCCGCAGCAGTAGCCCATAAACTCCAGCTCGAAGTCATACCCAATCGAATCATATTAGAGGATCCGATTCTTCCTATAACGTTGACGTCGGAGGCATCGAAACCCGCGCTGTTTCTATCGGATGTCCAGCTGTAATTTTTGCTGCTGATAACCTTAAACTGGCCTCCTTTTAAGTCATACTCTTGAAGAATGAGGCTTTTAGTGTAGTTCTCAAAACCATCATTGGAGAGAGAGACGCCGATGCTATACTGCCCAAACTGTTTTCCTCTTTCCGTGCCGCCAAGATTATATTTGTAATAGGTGGTCATCCTCTGCTTGGTCCAGGATCCGTCAATTCCCTCAGCAGGATGAGCGTAATCTCCCGCTTTGAGCGGATCATTGCTGCTGGTCCAGGTTTCGTTGACAGAGGTTTGGATCTTCATCTGCTTAGCGCCGGTAGCCAAACGAACCCAATCATAGGTTTGGGTAACGCTTCCCTTTGTGAAGTTGCCAAAACCATCATCTGAAAAAGAAGAGCCGCCTCCGCTTTGGCCGGTCTGCTCGCCTGTGGTGAGGTTATATTCGTAGGTGGTGGTCATATCCTGCTTGGTCCATGTGCCGTCGCTTGAAGGCGAAGCAGCGGCGCTCAACAAATTCCATGCGATTAAAAGCGCTGAATCGAAATCGTAGTTTTTGTCTTGCTCATTCCACACGGCATCCGCAACAACATCACTTGTATCGCTTGTGCTGCTTGTCCAAGTAAAACTCTTGGAGGTGATGATTTTAAATTGAGTGCCTCTTTGAGCAAACTCCTGGAATGTTTTACCCTTCGTATAGTTTCCAAAACCATCGTTGCTAAAAGTATTCCCTTTGGCATGCTGCCCCTTTTGTTTGCCGTTATCGTCATACTCATAGGTGGTGGTGATCTCTTGACGGTTCCAAGAGCCGTCCAGACTTTTTTCCGCCGATTCCGGAGTTGAGGTTAAAGTGTTCCAGACTCCTCCCTCGATCTCAATGTCGCCGATCTTTTTAAAGCTCCATACCTTTTCACCGTTGGGCTTCGCAGGATCTTTTGCAACCACCTCCCATCCTTTAGCAGCTCTTCCTTTCGAACTCCAGCTGCGGCTGACAGAGCTTGTGATCTTATACTGTTTAGGTCCCGTGGCGGGAGGTTCCGGTGGAACCATTGCGTAGGTTTTAGTGACAGTGCCTGCGGTGTAGTTGCCAAAACCGTCAAATGAAAGGGTAGTTCCCCGCCCCTCTTGGCCGCCCACAGTTTTTTGTCTGCCGTTACTTTCGTAACTGTATTTTGTCACCATCTCCTGTTTAGACCAAGTGCCGTCGCTTGCAGCCGTAGGCTCTTCATAGCTTCCCGCCCAACCCTGTTCAAGCTTAAAGGCAAGGCCAAGGAAATTCCCAACATTTCTTACGCCATTTATAAAAACTTCGCTGACAGGCAAATCTGCCAATACGATAATCTCTTTGCTGGACCATGTGCGGGATGTGGAGGAGCCGATCTTCCAATATTGCCCCTTGTTCTCTTCTCCTATCAAATCGAATTTTTGCTGGATGGTTCCTGCGGTATAATTATCAAAGCCATCGTTGCTGGCGGTTTTTCCCGAACCTCTTTGACCATCCTGCTTGCCGTTATCGTCATAGCTGTAAGTGGTGGTCATCTCCTGTTTCGACCACGAGCCATCGCTGTTTGCAAGCGGACTGGCAAAACTGCCTGAGCCTAAATTAGAGTCGAAGGCCCATTCCCTCCCTGCGATTAAATAAGTGTAAGAATATTGTTTGCTCCCTCGGATCGTATCAATAAACATCTTTACATAGGGCGCTATTTTATATGATTGCCTCCAACTTCCACCGCCGCTTGAGTCGCTGGTCCATGTTTTGTTTGTGGAGGAGGTGATCTTCCAATATTGGCCAGTGGAGCCGTTCCCTTTTAAGTCATACGTTTGAGCGATGGAGCCCGCGGTATAATTATCAAAGCCATCATTGCTTAAAGAGACTCCCAACCCTTCCTGATTGGTCTGTTTGCCTCCCTCCCCATAGGTATAGATCGTCATCATCTCCTGTTTATTCCAAGAACTATCGAGAGTGGTGATTGATCTGCCCGTTCCATCCGCATCAACCACAGCGGCGGGCCCGCTCAGATCCCAGCCTGTTAAAGTTAAATTTGATTTGTTGACGTTGTCATAGCTCCCCTCTCCTTTGGCATTGCTGGTCCAGCTATAGCTGTAACTTCTCGCCAACTTAAAACTACCTTTGGCGGGCGGCGCCTGCTCATAAAGCTGGATAATCTTTCCTTTCGTATAATTGTCAAAACCATCGTTGGAGAATGTGTCTCCAATTCCATACTGCCTGCTCTGTTTTCCGATCTCCGCGCCGGATTTATTATATTCATAGGAGGTCTCCATATATTGCTTGCTCCAACTTAAGTCGCCGCCCGGCACCGGATTTTCATAGCTTCCAATGTTGCTCGTAAACCTCCATTCCTTGTCGCCATCGGGAAGCGCAGGCTCTTTCGCCGTCAGATTCCAGCTTCCGATTCCTCCCGCTTTGCTCCCCCAACTCCAGCTCTTGGAACTCTTAATTTTAAACTGCTCTCCGGTTGTTTTGCTCGATCCGTTCCTTATATTTTCTTTTCCATATTCCTGGACAATTTTTCCCGCGGTATAATTGTCGAACCCGTCATTGCCCAAAGAAACCCCATAGCCTTCTTGTTTCGTCTGTTTGCCGGTGTTATCGTCATAGCTGTAGATCGTCTCCATCTTTTGTTTGGACCATGATCCATCTCCGCCGGCTAATCTTGAATCATCATCTCCTTCATAACTGCCACTACCCGCATTGGCTGTGAATGCCCACTGCTTGCTCGCGTTCTGAGTCCATGCGCCGCCGCCTTGGCTATTGCTGGTCCATGTTTTGCTAACGCTTTTTTCAAGCTTAAACATCACCACCGCTCCAACAGTGATTTTTCTATAACTCTGTTCAATACTGCCAGCAGTGACATTGCCAAGCCCATCGTTGCTTAAAGTGGCGCCATGGCCGCTTTGCCCCGTGACCTTGCCTTCAAAATTGGAGTCATCATACTCATAAGAGGTCTCCATCAACTGTTTATTCCAGGAATCGTCACCGGATTTAAAGGATGGCACGCTGTTCAAAATCCAGTCGCTCTCCGCGCTTTCAAAATCAAAATTGCCTGAGGCCTCATCCCATGTGAGCGTATTAGGAATAGTTTGACTGTCCGTTTTGATCAATGTCGGCAAGCCGCTGGTCCAGGTAAAACTCTTGGAGTTCACCATCTTAAACTGACCGCCCTTTTTCTCGTACTTCTGTAAGATCATCCCCTTCGTATAGTTAAGGAAACCATCGTCCCCAAAGGTCTTTCCGATTCCATATTGGCCTCGTTGTTTTCCGCCGCTCTCATAATCATAGACAGTCGTCGTCTCCTGTTTATTCCAAGAACCGTCGCTGTTTCTATAGGCAGCTATAGGCGCAAGTTCCAACCCTCTCCATGCGCCCACAGCCCAACTATTCATCGCGGAAATTGATAGGGTATTGCTCCAACCGATTACTTTGGAAAGATTTCCAGACCAACTGCGGCTGATGCTTTTATCCATCTTAAACTGTTTAGGCCTTTTGCTCCCAACAACCCCGCCGTTGGTGATCTCCACCTGCTTATACACTTGGTTGATGATCCCAACGTTATAGTTTCCAAAACCATCGTTGGTCAATGAGACGCCGTATCCCTTCTGGCCATCGCTTCCGCTCTTTTGTTTTCCGTTCGAATCGTAATCATAAAGGGTGACCATCTCCTGCTCGCTCCAGCTGCCATCCAGACTTGTCACTCGACCCGTCCCAACTCCTTTAGTATAGCCAACCGCTTCACCCACGCCATAGGCGCCATACCCATTCGAATCGCTTGTCCAGCTTTTGCTGATGCTGCGGTCCATCTTAAACAATGTAACCCTTCCGACAGTAACGGGGCGGTATCTCTGCTCGATTGTTCCTCTCGTGTAACCACCGATTCCATCGCAAGCAAAAGTGCTCCCAGTTCCGCTTTGCCCTGTAAGCTTGCCCGCTTTCGCAGGATCTCTGTATTGGTAGGTGGTCTCTGTCTTCTGCTTCGACCATGAACCATCCGTGGATACGAAGTCGGTAGGGCCAGTTAAAATCCAGGAATCTTCTACGCTTGCAAAATTAAAATTATTTGAGCTAGCATCCCATCCCAATGTTTCAGGAATAGAGAAGCTATCCTCTTTTTCCGCAGTCGAGAGTCCGCTCGTCCAACTAAAATTCTTGGAGCTCACAACTTTAAACTGGCCCCCTTTTAGCTCAAACTTTTGCAGAACCATCCCTCTCGTGTAATTGTTGAAACCGTCGTCCCCGAATGTCTTGCCGATCCCATACTGCCCTTTCTGTTTTCCGCCCAGCGGTTTTGTTCCGTCAACCTCGTCTTTCCCATAATATTCATACTTTGTGACCATCTCCTGCTTGCTCCAACTGCCGTCACTATTCTGGTAGGAAGAAAGAGGCGCAGTCTCTAATCCCTTCCATTCGTTTGTGAGCCAACTTTCCATGGAAGCGAATGTCGCCTCATGATCCCAGTTGAGCACTCCCCTCACATTGCCGCTCCAACTGCGGGAGATGCTTTTATCTATCTTATACTGAGTTCCAACGCTCGCCCCATTTTTGATTTCCACCTGCCGATATTCTTGTTTGATTGTGCCGATCGTATAGTTTTCAAAACCGTCATTGGAGAGGGTGATCCCATACCCCTTCTGCCCGTCGCTTCCAGCTTTTTGTTTGCCATTCGTATCATAATCATAGATTGTCACCATCTCCTGCTCGCTCCAACTGCCATCTACGCCTGTCACCCTTCCGCTTCCGATCCTTTTGTTTTGGCCTGCTCCTTCGCCTACGCCATAAGCGCCATATCCATTCGAATCGCTCGTCCAACTTTTACTGACGCTGCGATCAATCTTAAATAATCCAGCCGCAACTTCTCTATAAGACTGCTGGATGGATCCGCTTGTAAAGTTATCAAAACCATCATTTGAGAATGTGCTGCCGGACCCTGCCTGACCTGTGATTTTTCCCTGTTTCGTAGAATCGTTATATTGATAGGTGGTCTCCATCACCTGCTTATTCCATGAGCCATCAGCGGCGGTGATCGCAGTGCCATCCGGCTTTAAGATCGCTCCCGTTAATGTCCAGCCGGCGCTGATAGCCCTTTCAAAATCATAGTTTCCGGGACTATCTTCGTCGGATGCAAAACGTTCATCCAGCGCAGGCTGAGGCAGTATCTCTGTATCAACGCCTTTCCGAGATAAACCGATCATAGGCTGAATTTTGGCGCCGCCCTTTTTGGATCCCAAACCAACTCTGAATGGAGGCTCGCCCATTCCTTCTTCAAGAATTCTGATTTTACCAGCAGAGGGGAGTCTGGCAATTTTGTCCGCCAGCCATTTCAAACGATTGTGTGGAATATTGAAATCGCCCGCGCCTCGCGAATCGCTTGTCCAACTAAAACTCTTGGAACTTACGATCTTAAACATGGTTCCTCTTATCTCATATTTCTGCAATATCCTTCCTTTTGTATAGTTTTCGAAGCCGTCATCCCCGAAAGTCTGGCCGATCCCATATTGACCCCTCTGTTTTCCTTGGCTTCTTCCTTTTGGATAGTAGTCGTAAACCGTGATCATCTCCTGCTTGTTCCATGAACCATCGCTATTGATCTCAGTTAAGGCTGGCCGCTCTGTCAAGCTTACCCACTTGTTATCGAGCGCATGGTCCACAGCAGCTGCAGTTGTTAAATTTCGAACACCGCCTGATCCATCCCACCATGCACCAGTGCTCCTCACATTGCCGCTCCAGCTTCTGCTGGTTGAACTCATAATCTTGAACTGTTTTGCATTATTCTTCATCTCCACCAACTCGTATCTTTGCCGAACGCTCCCTACCGTATAGTTTCCAAAGCCATCGTTGCTCAACGTAATCCCAAAGCCCGCCTGGCCATCCACCGTTTTTTGTCTGCCGTTCGTATCATAATCGTAAAGAGTAACCATCTCCTGCTCGCTCCAACTGCCATCCACGCCGCTGATACGGTTGGGGATATCCGCATCTCCAACCCGCTTCGTGGCATCCGCGCCAACACCGAAATTGCCGCCGCCAACATTAGCAGTGAATGTCCACTGTTTGTTCGCATCTTGGCTCCAACTTCCGCCGCCTAAGTTGTTGCTGGTCCAGCTTCTGCTGATAGACTTCATCAGCTTATACTGCTTTGAACCATTATCAAATGTTTTCTGTTCAAAAATCTGCTCAACACTTCCAGCCGTAATATTCCCAAAACCATCGTTGGAGAATGTAACCCCATGGCCGCTCTGGCCGCCCACCGCCTTTTGCTGGCCGTTAGCGTAATAATCATAGGTCGTAAGCATCTCTTGTTTATTCCAAGATCCATCGCTTGCGCTCACATCACTGCTCACTCCATCCACTGTTTCTCTCATCGCAGAGGAGAGGCTCCAGCCGCTTGCATCGAACACAAAACTTGAAACGTCATATTTTGAGCTGTTCAGAGCGGTTGGATCCGTCACGGTGAAAGATTCATTGCTATTTTTTCCGCTGGTCCAGCTAAAACTCTTGGAGCTTAAAATTTTAAACTGGCCGCCTTTTAAGCCGAACTCTTGCAGAACGAGCCCTTTCGTATAATTTTCAAAACCGTCGTTGCTAAATGTGGTTCCCTTCCCAAATTGGCCGATCTGTTTTCCTAAATCCAAGGCGTCTGCGTTTTCAGAATATCGGTAGGTGGTCTCCATATACTGCCGGTTCCAGCTCGCATCGCTGGATGCCTCAGGACTATCGTATGTTCCTCCGCTTGCAGCCGCAAAGCTCCAAACATCATTGGAGTAGTCGAAACTGCCTGCGCCGCTTGAATTGCTTGTCCAGCTCCAGTTTCTGGAGCTGGTGATTTTAAACTGCCTTCCTCCGCCCAATAAACTCTTCGGAGCAAAGGTCTGCTCGATTCTTCCCGCTGTATAATTGTTGAAGCCGTCGTTTGCAAGCGTAGTTCCCATTGCGCTCTGGCCCATTTGCGCCCACGATTGAGTCTTGTAGTGGTAGGCGGTCACCATCTCTTGCTTATTCCAACTGTCATCGCTGTTGGTATCGGGAGCCTCATAGCTTCCGGTGCCTGAATTTGCCGTAAAACTCCAGATTTTCTCTGCATCTTGGCTCCAGACCCCACCGCCTTGAGCATCGCTGGTCCAACTCTTGCTCACCGACTTCATCAACTTAAATTGTTTAGGCCTGCTCCCGAAACTTGCGTTAGTCGCCTCCTTCTGTTCATAAACCTGCTCAACGGATCCAGCGGTCCAGTTGCCAAAGCCATCGTTGGAACGAGTCCAGCCATGGCCGCTTTGGCCGGTCTGTTGCCCTGTGGCAGGATTATATTCGTAGGTGGTCGTCAACTCCTGATGGCTCTCAGAGCCGTCGCTATTTCCCATATCAAGAAGCAGCTCCCCATCCGCGTCTAAGGCAACACCATCGTGAACTCTTTTTGCATCCGTGATATTTTTGGATGTTAAAATCTTCGCCTGGCCGTTGATGATCTTATAAACCTGCTCGATCGTTCCCGCGCTGATATTTCCAAAGCCATCGTCGCTCCTGGTTTTGCCTTCCCCAAATGTTCGATGGTCTGTATCCTTTCCGCCAAAAATCGCAGGTTTGGCGCTTCTTGATCCATCCCCGATCAACACGCCATCTTCATCATAAGCATAGTAGGTTGAAACATCCTGTTTGTTCCAGGAGCCGTCGCTATTGATGATGGGGCTTGCGTAACTGCCGCCTCCTTGGCTATTGCTGCTCCAGCTCTTGGAATTAGTGATCGTTACTTTCGCCTGACCGTTGATCATCTCATAAGTTTGGCTGATGAGCCCGCTCGACCAATTGCCGAAACCATCATTGGAAAGAGAGGTGCCTCTTCCTTCAGCGCCAGCCATCTGCCCAAATTTATGATCTTCTGTAACCTCAAGCCCCTCTTTCTCTTGGCCTGAAACATCTTCACCTTCGATCTCTGTTCCTTCCGGATAGGTCTCTCCATAATAGCTGTAAGTAACTGTCATTACCTGATGGGAGGTGCTGCCATCAGCGTTCCTTCCATTTTGGCCGTTTATATCGTAAAGAGTATAACTATCGGAAGTGGAGACGCTTCTTTTCACTTTCGCCTGGCCGTTCACCAAAATATATTCTTGACGCGCGGTTGATTTTGTCCAGTTGTCGAAACCATCGTTCGCCATGGAGATCGCATCGAGAGATTCCGCTTCATCAATGCCATTGCCGATGAGAAGCCCAGTGGTTCGATCATAATCATAAGTGATCTTGCCCGCCTGAGTAGCCACGCCATTATGAACGGAGCCATCCTGCCAACTCTTTGATCCATCTAAATTTTCCGTGCGGCTCTTGGTAGTGGCGGATAAAATTTTCGCCTGGCCGTTAATGATATCGTAGGTCTGAATGATTTCAGCAAATGTTTCGTTCCCGAAACCGTCGTTGGAATAGCTTTTTCCGCCACCGTCAGCATGAGCAACGGTCCCTTTAAATTTCCTTTGGCCATCATCCGGCAGGTAGCCCGCTTCCCCATAATAGTGGTATGTGACGGTCATCGCCTGATCTTCTTTGCCGATTTTGGTTGGATCGTTCCCACTTCTGGCCGCATCCACCGCTCTCCATCCCATGGTGCTCCAGGAGCCATCTTTATTTTGGGTGAGCGAGCGAGTGGTGGTGGTTCTTAGTTTTGCTTGGTTACCCATGATGAAATATTCTTGTTCTATCGCGGAGGTAGTGATATTTTCAAAACCATCGTTGCTGAGCGACTGGCCAGAACCATACGCTCCAACCAGCCTTCCCACACCGTCATAAAGGCTTGTGACCACTAAAGTAGTATCTTCGCTTTCTTCGCTCTTGGAAATGATCAATTCATCATCAGCAAGCGTTACAGAAGTTCCCAATCCATCGTCTCTAAGAAGCGTTAAGGAAACGCTACCATTATCTTCAGCGAGATCCACTAAAGCACTGTGGAGCACTCCATCTTTCATGAATGTGGCGGTCAACCCCCCTTCCCCGGATAGAATGGTGTAGGTGACGCCATCAATCGGGATTTCGCGGGAGGCGAACTCACCGGTTCTTAGTGTCTCTTCGAGGGCATCGGTTGGACTCTTTTCTAAATCAATGATTTTTCTTTCAGCTTCTCTTACAGCCCCTTCTCCCCGCAAGATGCTGGCTCGTTTTCCTCCCATATTATATTGATAGACAACCACCATCGCTTTACCGCCGATCCTTAAGGCATTGGTGCTGGCCGCGCTCGCGTCAGCCGCGGTCCAACCCATCGCGTTCCATGAGCCGTCCGCATTTTCTGTGAGTGAGCGGGTGGTGGAGGTTTGCATTTTCGCCTGCCCGTTGATCAAAACAAAAACCTGCTCCAGTTTTCCGATGGTGGTATTATCAAAGCCGTCGTAGTTATAGGTGTCGCCGATTCCTGTTTGGCCGATCAGTTTGCCGCTTGCGGAATTGTAGTTATAAGTGGTGGTTACCGCCTGCTTGCTCCAGGAGCCATCCATATTCGGCTCGGAAACACTCCCCTTCAATCTCCAGCCATCCCCGCTAAAAACAAATTTTTTCAGGCTTTGCGACCATGCCACATCCAACTCATCCGCAGTTTCGCCGTTGGAATCTGTGCTCCATGTATAGCTGTTCGACTCTGCAAGCTTTAACTGTTTTGCCTGCTCATTAAAAGCATATTTTTGAGTCGTCTTTCCTGCGGTGTAATTTCCAAAACCATCGTAGCTAAATGAATCGCCAATCCCATATTGACCGCCCTCTTTTAGCATTTGGCCGTTTACGCCATATTGATAATAAGTGGTCATGATCTGGCGGCTCCATGTGCCATCCGCGTTCTGAATCGGATCATCATAGGTTCCACCATCATCCGTTTCTGTAAAGTTCCAAGCGCCATCTTCAAAACTCCAGCCGCCCGCTCCGCTCGCCCTGCTGCTCCAAGATTTGCTGATTGAAGTGTCAAGCTTAAATGATATCTGACCATTGTCTGCGGTGAATTTAATAAAATTTTGTTCGATGGTGCCCGCCGTATACCCCTCAAAACCATCGTAGTTAAGGGTTGCTCCTCGGCCGCTTTGTCTTAGCTGTTGGCCGGTCTCGCCTTCATCATATTCGTAGCGGCTCTCTATCTTTTGCTTATTCCATGTGCCATCCGTAGAGGCGATCGGTGAATCAAAAGTTCCCGCACCGTTTTGGTTCGAGCCCCAAGATTCGCTCACAGAAGAGATTATTTTGAACTGCTTGGAATTGCTCCTAGTCTCGATTGGATGATATGTTTGCCGAACTGTTCCTTTTGTAAAATTCCTGAAGCCGTCATCACTGAATGTGAACCCGCTCCCGCTCTGCCCATCCTGCATCCCATTAGTGTCATAGCTGTAGGTCGTCTCCATCTCCTGACGGTTCCAGCTCCCATCGTTGTTCCTAGCCCCGCTCACAGGCTCTCCTGTCAAGCTCCAGTTCGTCGCAATGCTGTTCGACTCCTGCGCCCTCGTCGCTGTCACGCTCCCAGCGCCGCTCGCGTTGCTCGTCCAGCTAAAACTCTTTGAACTCACCAGCTTAAAACTAGTCCATACCTTCCCCTCCCACTCTCGCGCAAATCTCTGCACTACCTTCCCCTTTGTGTAGTTCCCAAATCCATCATCGCTAAACGTATCCCCTACCCCATACTGACCGCTCTGCCTCCCATTCGCACCATACTCATACACCGTCTCCATCGTCTGCTTGTTCCAGCTTGAGTCGCTGTTCGTAATATTGACGCTTCTTCTCTCCGCCCCCTCTCCAGTCGTCACGCTCATCGCATGAAAGAGATCCCACCCTCCAGCGTTCTCCCTAAACCGATACTCGCTCTCCCCACGGATAATATCGCTTACGATCCCAAGGGCTGCGTTGCTCGCCCTCTCCTCTATCGTCAGCCGATCTAACGTCTCCCGCCCACTTGTCCAGCTATAGTTCTTCGAGCTCAATACCTTGAACTGCTTGCCTCCGCTCCCCTTTAACCCATACTCCTGTAACACCACTCCTCTTGTGTAGTTCTCAAATCCATCGTTCGAAAGCGAAGTCCCGATCCCATACTGCCCTCTCTGTTTCCCGCCCACAGCCTTCGCACCTATAACTTCATTTCTTCCATAATATTCATACTTCGTCTCCATCCTCTGCTTGTTCCAGCTTCCATCGCTCCCTGCCTGCGCAGATGCGTAACTCCCCGCGCCGCTCGCATTGCTCGTCCAGCTCTCATTGATCGAACTCATCACCTTAAACTGTTTCGCTCCGCTCGCTAAAAAGACGAAAGCGTAGCTCTGCGTCACATGCCCCTTCGTATAGTTCTCAAATCCATCGTTCGATAAACTATCCCCGCTCCCGCTCTGCCCATCCTGCATCCCATTAGTGTCATAGCTGTAGGTCGTCTCCATCTCCTGACGGTTCCAGCTCCCATCGTTGTTCCTAGCCCCGCTCACAGGCTCTCCTGTCAAGCTCCAGTTCGTCGCAATGCTGTTCGACTCCTGCGCCCTCGTCGCTGTCACGCTCCCAGCGCCGCTCGCGTTGCTCGTCCAGCTAAAACTCTTTGAACTCACCAGCTTAAAACTAGTCCATACCTTCCCCTCCCACTCTCGCGCAAATCTCTGCACTACCTTCCCCTTTGTGTAATTCCCAAATCCATCGTCACTGAATGTATCCCCTACCCCATACTGCCCGCTCTGCCTCCCATTCGCACCATACTCATACACCGTCTCCATCGTCTGCTTGTTCCAGCTTGAGTCGCTGTTGGAGTTAAGCGCCGGAGCGGTTAAACTCCAAATAGAGCTGGTCATAACACTATCAAATGAGTAACTTCCTAAACCTCCATTCTTTGCCGCATCCCAAACGGCAAGAGGAATTTCCAAATTCGCTTCACTTGAGTTGCTCGTCCAACTGAGGCTCTTTGAATTGAGAGCTTTAAACTGTTTTCCTCCAGATGCGCTCCCCTTTAGTCCAAACTCCTGCAGAACCGCCCCTCTTGTATAGTTTTCAAAGCCGTCATTCGAAAGTGAGCTCCCCACTCCAAACTGCCCCTTCTGTTTTCCATTAGAAATATAACGATAGAGGGTCTCCATCTTCTGTTTGGACCAGGTTCCATCGCTTGCGGCGGCAGGATCATCATAACTTCCACCGTCCGAGCTTGCTGTAAATCTCCAAGTCGAACCATTCAACACTTCATAGGCTCCAGCTCCACTCGCGGTCGAGCTCCAGCTTCGGTTCGTCGTTTTTAAAATTTTCCAGCTTTGCCCCTGATTTTCTCTCCCTTCCAAAGAATATTCCTGTTCGATCGTCCCTGCGGTATAGTTGCCAAAACCATCGTTCGAAAGAGAGGTTCCTTTGCCGCTCTGTCCTGTCTGTTTTCCTGTGGACTCCTCATAATCATATTTCGTCCACATCTCTTGAAAACTAGTGGAGCCGTCAATATTGCCCCGCGCATCTTCTAAAACCGCTTCCCCATCCGCATCCCGAACCACACGTCCACTGGGGTCGAGCTTGATCTTTGCCGCCTCAACAATGTTCTTGGTGCTCGCAAGTTTCGCCTGCCCTTTGACGATTCGATAATTCTGAAGGATGGTCCCCGCGCTAATATTTCCAAAACCGTCGTCAGAGCGAGTAACGCCCTCTCCTGTCGTCAACCGATTGATCACCTGCCCTTCATTATCTTTGATCTCTTTGCCTCCAAAGAGCCCCCCCTCAAGCACGATACTCCCGTTCGCGTCGTAGGCGAAGTAAACCGTCACATCCTGTTTGTTCCAAGAGCCGTCGCTATTGGCAACTGGATTTTGATAGCTGCCCCCACTCGCTTCCGCATTGAATGTCCAACTTCCATTTTGATATTCCCACGCGCCAGCCCCCGCGGAGCCGCTCGACCAGCTCTTTGTTCGGCTCATCGTAATTTTTGCCTGGCCGCGGATGATCTCAAATTTCTGTTCCAGCGTGCCCGCGGTCCAGTTGTCGAAACCGTCATTGGAGCGGGTGGTGCCCTTCCCTTCCACTTTTGCCGTCTGCCCAAGGAGATGGTCCGAAGTCGTCCTCAAATCAGCGATCACATTCCCATTCGCATCTTTTTCTCCATAGTAGCTGTAAACAACGGTGGTATCTTGATAGGAGGTGGACTCATCGGCATTTTTCGTTCCCACTGTGGCGCTTTCTGCGATGTTGCGTGAGCTCTTCACTTTCGCCTGGCCGTTCACCAAAACATATTTTTGGCTAATGGTGCTCTTAGTCCAGTTGCCGGTGCCATCATCACTCATCAGAATTCCTGTGTTAGCGCTAGCTCCATCTCCAATTAAAACGCCGTTGGCATTATAAATGTAGGTGACTATATTACTGACAGTCGTGACCCCATTTCGAACGCTCCTATCTTGCCAGCTCTTTGATCCATCAATATTTTCTGAGCGGCTTTTGGTTTCGTTGGTCAATATTTTGGCTTGCCCCTTATATATCTCAAAAACCTGCCGGATATCCGCGAAACTCTTATTTCCAAAGCCGTCGTTCGAAATCGAACTTCCGCTCCCTTCCGCGTAGGCGGTAGTTCCTTTATAGCGCTTGGCGTTTCGATCCACTCTGGATTTATAGTTTCTCGTTTCAGAATCTTCCCTGTCCTGGCCATAATAATAATAGGAGAGCCGCATCGCATTGCCGCCCTGCCAGCCCGCCTTGGTTCCATAATTGCCGGTGTTGATTCCAAGGCTTGCAAAATCTTCCCAGCCCCAGCCCATCACGCTCCAAGATCCATCCACATTTCTTGTGAAAGAGCGTGTGATCGAATCCTTCATCTTCGCCTGACCGTTGAGGATCGAAAACTCCTGCTTGATGATGCTCGTGGTCCAGTTGTCAAAGCCATCGTTGCTAACGGAAATCCCTTCGTTCCCCTCCTCGATCACAGCGCCGTCATCTCTTAAGTGGCCGTTCTCATCATAGCGATAAGTGACAGTCATCGCGCGAGTTTGGATCTCATTTTGCACAGAGCCATCTTGCCAGCTTCTTGAGCCATCCGCATTTGTGGAGCGGCTCTTCGTGGTAGAGGTCAAAAGTTTCGCCTGGCCGCGGATAATGGAGTAGCCTTGAATCAGCTCCCCTTCGCTCGTATTTCCGAAACCGTCATTGGAGCTTGTAGATCCAACTCCGTGGGCATCCGCCATCTGCCCAACACGGTGGTCGAGCTCCTCACTCGCAGGGAACTTCACCCTCCCATCCTCATCTCTTTCTCCATAGTAGCTATAGGTAACCGTCAAATCCTGATGGGAAGTGGAAAGATCCAGATTTGAAGTATCGGAAACAGAGCGGGACGATTTAAGTTTTGCTTGATTGTTGACGAGTGTATAGGTTTGAAAAATATCTGTTTTGGTCCAGTTGCCGAAACCATCATCAGTAACAGAAGTTCCCTTCGATGCAGTAGCGCCGGTTCCTTGAAGAAGGCCGTTGGCGTTATAATCATAAGTGACCACGCTTGCCTGAGTGCGCGCTCCAAACCGGGTTGAGCCATCCTGCCAGCTCTGGCTCCCATCCACATTCACAGAGTAGCTTGTGGATTCGGAAGTTTTAATCTTCGCCTGGTTTTTGATGATCACATAGGTTTGTGTGATGTTTCCTGTGGTGATATTGCCAAAGCCGTCATCATTTTTATACCACCCTTTCCCTTTTGCTCCAATCAAAAATCCTTTGCTGTCATACTCATAGGTAGTGTACATCTCCTGATAAGAACTTGAACCAAAGCCGGAGACCTTTTCTTCTCCCCGCTCCACATTGAGGCTCCATGTCAGCTTTCTCGATCCATCCGCAGCTGTTTCCTCTTTAGGTTTGGAAATCGTTCCTTTGGCTGTGGTATTGCCTTCCTTAATAGAGATATCTACCTTCCCGTCAGCGAGCTGAGTGAGTTTTACATTGCTTAAGTCTATCCCTTCTAAAGCGGGAGTGTTGGCTAGGTAGGCTAAAAGCGCTTCGGGCCCCTGCAGAGCGGCAGGAGGCGTGACTACCTTCATCTCCCCCACAGGCATCACTTCAAACTTTGTTTCGAGCTCCTGGAAAAGTTTCTTAGGAGAAAGCGCTTTGAATAGAGAGCTGACAAACGACCTTGCTTTTTCTGCCCCGATATCGAATACAGGACTGAAGAATTTTGAAAAATCTACCACGCCAAAAAGCGAAGAGACGCTGGCGCTTGAATCGCCACGCTTAAAGCCGGATTTTTCTTCTGTATACAAGTTCCCATCCTTGGAAATAAAGTCGCCGTTACCAGCAATTCGGGCAAAAATCTCCCCGTTTTTCTTAATTGTGACCAGCTTGCCCCGCGGCCCGCCCAACTCAAACGTAAAGCGCGCCACCTCGTTGCCGGTCACTTTGTCTTTTAAAACCAATGTGTTCGCCGGAGCGCCGGCAGGATTCCACTCTTGTATAAATTTATTATCCTTATCCTGTTCATAGGAGAAAGAGTTGCCCTCACGGTTCCATTTGATGGTCGCCTTAATCGGATCATCCGAGGAGCCGGCGGTCACCATGATCACCCTCTCCATATTCCCCTGCTCATTTTTCTTAAAACCAGTGAAGACTCTAAATAACGAATCGGCCTGCGCCATATCTTTGGAGAACATGCCAAAACTTGTTTTCCAGTTTCCGTTTTCCATAAATTTATTGGTGTCAAAACGGGTAATGACGCCCACATTATCCCCGAGGCCGATCCTGTGGAGCTTGCTTGCGCTCACCACTTGAGTATTATCTTTGATCGCTCCTAAAGTTTTGGCGTCTAAAGCCTTGTTCTCCACATTCTTGATATTTTCGATATGCTCATAGGCTTCCAGACTCTCGTTCATCTCCCACTTGGCCCCAGTATATTTACCGCCGGTTCCACCCTCTTTATCGCTGACAAAAGAGAACTCATTGCCAGCCTTCCTCCAAATATTGCCCTCTTTATCCGTATAAAGATCCGCACTGCCATCCTGTTTTGTGAAGTCACTGAGATCCTTAAACTCAAAAGTAGTTGTAGTAACGGGCGGGTCGCCTTCCGTTTTATCCAGCCTGATGCGCATCTGTTTATCGGTATAAGCGTATTTTCCTTTTTCATTCAGATAGGTAAATTTATAGTCGGTTTGCTGAAATCTTTTCGCTGGATCCGTTTGAGAAGAATCTATGATATCTTTTGGATTGTGAAAGAGCTGGCTCCACTCCTGAGCGCTGGAATTCCCTTCCCCCGCATTTCCATTGCCTCTAAATCCCCGCACAGTAATTTCGCCCGTGACAGGATTAAAGTTTGCGACCCCTTCGTTAGGGGTGTTAAAGACCGTTCTTCCATTCTTAACAAAGGAACTCAACATCGTATCATCCCCTGCGTGAACGGTTTGCCCTGCGCTATATAATTTTGTCGGCGGAGTAGAATTGTCATACAGATCTTGTTCGAAGGTATAATCTTCAGTAAATCTGAATGGGGACTGAGTGTAATCCTCTTTTTTAGAATTGTAGAACCAAAGGACATCCGCATTGGCGGTAGGTTTTTTATCTGGCACTTCCACCAACTTAAAGGGCCCATCATTGGCGATATTGTTAGTCGTTCCTTCGGTTGCATTGTCAGTGTCCACGCCAGCGGAGGTTCTATATGGTTTCGTGGTAAATGTCTTGGTGGTAGAGTTAAAATAATATTTTGCGCCGCTATAGGAGCCGATAATCTTTTCATAAATATGAGTCGCATCCTGATAAATCCGGTTGAGGTTCGCCGCTGATGGAGCGCGGAAGGGAGCATTGGTGGCTGCGCCAAACCCATCTTCAGAGTTGTAGTTGCGGCTAAAAATTTCCATTTCAACAAGCCGCAGATTGACCAGATTGTCAAACTTCTCCTTAACTCCATTGCTGTCAGTATCTTCCTCCGTTTGATAGGAGCTTGAATCCTCTCCCCAATCATCTCTTTTGCCGCTCGACGGATGCCTGTAGGGAGAATCGGTCAACTTCATGGTGATGGGATTTAAAAATTTCTTGGTAGTTACAAAGTATTGCAGAAAATCATTGTTGACACGGATATTTGCTCTTACCTTATCCCCTTCGCCGCTCTGAGGATTATCTGTGAACTTTTCTTCAACCCGATCATAAAAAAGATCCTTTGTGACATCAATTCGTTTAGATGCTTCTACGTTCTCAGCTTCTTGAAACTTAAGAATAAAATTCTTAAACCCATCAATCCCCACAAGCGTTTCGCCAGCGGGCCCTTTGAAAGAGATGGATAGTTTGTTGATTCTCCAACTTAAAGCTTCACGGGCGGGATCGCGGAATCCCCGGTTGACGGTCTCTTTAGCGATCAGATCTTTTTTCTCCACCGAACCATTTACATTGATGGGCGCATCCACTTTCTTAATCTGCATCAATAGACTGTAACCCAGCACCGCATAGCGGCTGGTATCCCCAACTTTAAAGATTGCGTTCTGCCTAAAATATTCCGATTTATTTGAAACATCCAGCTTTTTGTAATGGGGATCCTCTTGGTACTTCGGCTTCATCTCAGCCAAATCGAGCGAGGTCAAAAGCTGATGATTCTCATGGAATATTTTAGTTGCAGTCGCCGCATTATTTTCGTTCGCCGCAAGAATATCCTTATATTCTTGGCTATCTTTATAATCAGCTCCACTATTAGCTAGCTTATAGGCCTCGGTATAGGCATCAATCGCCGCTTGGTCAAAGACGGCTTTACCCGCAAGCGCCGTTGCAAAACCAAGGGGCGGGGCGTTGCCAACAAAATAGTCCTGACTAAATTTGTCGGTGTTGGCGGCAAAGCTATACTTCATAAAGTCGAAGGCGGTATCCCTTCTAAATTCCACAGCTCTGCCATTATACTCGCTCCTCATATCGCCGTCAGGATCCGAAATGCTGGCGTCCACATCCACCGGCGTCCCTCTATCATCGCCATCGGCATAAACCCATGTTCCGCCGCCAGTTTTTACTATTTCTGGCCCTTTGATATCGAAAGAGATCGAACTTGAATCTTTGTTGTAGCGGGCTTTAAGGTTGCCATCCTCCCTATAAAGAATAATCATGATTCGCACATTCTTTCCGCTTCCATAGCGGATATAGCGCCCCATCACATTATCGCCCACTCTAAACTCGCTCTTAAAGAAATCTTTATCGTTTTTCCGAGCCTCTTTCTGCTCCTCTGTCCAAGTTGGAGGAAGCTCTTCGCCGAAAGTTGGAACAGCAACTCCATCTTTCACAATATAACCGCTGATCAACGGATCTTGATCTTCAAATAGAAAACTTTCTGCCACAGTCCCTGCCGCATCCCGCCTCACAAAAGAAAACTTTTGAGTTGATTCACTCCATTCCAGCTTCCAGCTGCCATCCACATCGGATGCGAAAGCTCCCACCTTCACCGCAGCCCTATCCATATCCACATTTGTAACAATGCCCGCATTCTCCCCTTGCAATAACGTATCTGTCACTCCCTCGATCGCAATCTCGGTATTGATCGGATCTTCAACAAGATTATCGCTCTCATCTCTTACATATGTGCCATCGGCATTCATCCTCACTACCTTCACATTGCTAAGCGCTTTCAAGAGCGCGCTCCAGTTATCCGTTCCATATAGAGAAGAGGCGCCAGGTGTTTTGCCTCCTGCCGAAATCGTAGGCGCCCCATAATTTCCAATGATGCCGGGAACAGTATAACCCAACCCGCCTTTTTCTTTTTCTGTTTCCGCATGCATGCTCCATCCTTTCAAATCTTGAGCAGATGCGATTTCGCCTTCATCCCACTTCGCCTTGGCGTGGGAGTATTCATAATTTTCCTGGAGCATCATCTTTTGCAGGGCGCCCCGAACCGTAAATTTTTTGGGTTCGTTTGTATCTTCCCTTTCAAGCCTTGCCCACTCATTTAATACATCTCTATGGATCACAAGCTTGCCATCGGCCGTCCACCAAAGCATTTTTTTGGTCTCCACGCCTTCGGGCAACTGCGCCCCTTCTAGGGTATCGATAACATAGACTCCATTCAAGACGAAACTCGTTAGATCGGTTGGATCTTTTAGAGTACTGAAATTCTCTTTAAGATCGTTAAAAACAGACTGCACCGTTTGAGTCATCTCCGATTCTTCGCCGCCAATCAACAGCGAAGTGAATCTGAATAAAACAGTTTTTAATGCCTCCCCCACCACTTGAAACATCGCTTCAAACATGTCGAGCTGTAGAGCGTTGAGTGTGGCTCCAGCCTCATCCAGTATGAAAAGCACCGTCGAGAAGAAATCTTTTGCGGAGAGCTTGCTTTTTTCGATCAGCTGTGAAATGGGCTCGTTCGATTTGGTCAGGGCTACCGCTAAATTAACCAATGCGGTTTGATCTTTTATTTCAAGCTGAGAAAGCCCCAGAGCATCGGCAATCTTCGCCATCAACCCTTCCGCCTGGGCCCTGCTCAACACCGTAATATCCTCTCCGGTCCGCGAGATGTTCTTGGTGCCCACCATTTTAGATTGCCTGCCCAGCACCTTGATTCCATCTTTCTCGAACGAATAGTCAAACATCATGAAGATCTGCTCATCCACGCTTCTCGAAGGCTCGCCGGTGGCCGCATTGATGGTGTTAGAATCTGTGATACCGGTGACTCCAACTAGATTCCCATAAGAATCATAGCTATTGCCGCCTGAACTTTCGGTTCTGCTATAGACCACATCGGGATTATCTTTAAAATCGTCGCGCCTGAATTGATCGAGCATCTCCCCAATGATGGCGCTATTGATCACCATCTCTCTTATATCTAGATCGTTTTTTCCTGCAAGAGTTATAAAATGACGAGCTCTTGAAATAGATTTATAGTTGGTGACTTTGGCTTGGCCTTGGATGATTTCGTAGGTTTGGTAGGTGAGTGTTTCGGTGACATCTTTTTTAAGGAACAGGTCTCCTTTGAGTTCCCGTTCGAATCCATTGGCGCCGGCAATCCTGCCCGACTTATCATAAATATATTTTAAGGTGCTCTGTTTTTGGCTCCACGTCTCAGCCCCTTCCAACCAACCATCATTGACAGTTACAGACTCGATCAGTTTAGCCTGGTTAAAAAAGATGTCGTATGTTTGAAAAATCTTTCCTTTAGAAATGTTGGTGATGATGCCGTTTTTGTCCCTTTGGATCGAAGAGGTTGTCCCCTCTCCAAATGTGGAGCGGATCCATTTTCCGCTCTTATCTTTTTTTCCGCCATAAACGCCGCCTCTTTTAACGAGACGCAAACGATTATCGTAGCTGTAATAAACGTGGATGACTTGGGTTGTCTCGGTATCGTTGGAGCTGGTGTCGGAAGTTGTTTTGGTGTGGGTGAGTTTTGCTTGACCATCCAAGATTTCATAATCCTGCTCGATAGTGCTGAATGTGATGGAGGCATCGCTATTAGCGGTTACCGATTCGCCGTACCCTCTGGCGCCGATCATTTCCCCATCCTTATTGTAATCATACTCCACAGTCATCGGTTTGCCAACGGGAAGTCCATTTTTTTGCCCATTGATAATCCAGCCCATGGCGCTCCAAGTGCCGTCGAGATTTTGAGTGAAGGATTTAGTCTCCGAAACCCGCATCTTCGCCTGCCCCATGATGATGTCGTACTTTTGCTCAATGAGGCTGTTGGTGATGTTTCTAAAGCCGTCATCCGCTTGAGTAAAACCGATCCCATGAGCCGCCATCATCAATCCTAAAGCGTTGAACTTATATGAAACCGTCATCTCCTGATACTGAACCCCCTGCCCAGTTTTCTCATCGGAAAAATTCCACATCTCTGTTCGCTCACTTGAGTTGCTCAAGGTATTAGTTCTGGCGTCATACTCCGCAAGCATCTCTCTCGTTTGATCCGTTCCCTCTCCGGTCACAAGATAAAGAGAGGTAGTATCGTCTCCATAAATAACTTCCGCTTTACCCACCTGCTCCCACTGATTGTTTTGGTCCTTTCGGTAAACGATTAAACTGTCCGTATTAGAATCATATCCGATCAAGTAAGCGTTGTTATTTACAATTAAGGAAGCTCCGACCACTTGGTTATCATCCCTAAAGCGAATCGTCTGTTTTTGAATTTGAGGCTCAAGGGAGGGTGCCGACGGAGGGGAAGTTGGGGTGGTCTCCGCGGGCATGGGACCTTGGGCCGATAAATCTGGAGCGGGAGCTTCTTGAGGCATTTCTGAAGCAGGTTCAAGAGAAGGCTCAGGCTGCGGCGCTTGAGAAAGCTGTTCTTCGGATAAAGGAATTATTTTGGGAGCCACAGCCGCTTTGCTTTTGGCAACTTCTTCCTCCGAAATCTTAGGCAAAGGAGAGACCACGGGACCGCCTGTGATCGCTCTTGCCATATCAGAAACTTTGCCGGCGCTTTCCGCAACCGCCGCCGATTGTGGAACAGTTTCAGGAGTTGCCTCTGGAGATTGAGGCGCTTCGGCGCCGGAGGGAGGAGACACTGGCTCAATCGTCTCCACCAAAGCTGGCGGCGCTGAAACCGGCGGTACAGGTTTTGTGAATGTGATCTCTTTGGTCCACTGCTCTTTTTGATCTGAGAGCGTGTATGAGTTGATCATCATCGCCTGGCCCATAATAACCATGAACTTGTTAAAGATGAGACCGCTCGATCTTCCGCCCCCTTCGCTTGTGCCGGTGAATGTTCCCGAAACCAACTTCGCAACGAGGCTCTCTTTCATTGCATCCGCATAGAGCGCTTGCAGCAGAGCCTTATTGAAAATCCTTAAAGTTTTTAGATCCTCGCTTCCAAAAAGATTTTTAACCTTCCCCCTCTCCTCTTTCCCTTTGACCACCAGATTTTTGATCCGATCCAATCGCGATTTCATATCATCCGTAAGCCCCAGAGCCTCTACATCAACAGACTCATAAAATTCTGGCAGGGCAAGAATCGAATTGAAGGCGGTGAGGATTTTTTCTTCCGCCTCGTCATCTTTCAGTTCCTCCAGCTCTTCCAAAGTCATGTTGAGAGCCTCAAGCACAGCTAAGTCTTGAGGCCGCCCTAATTTTAAAGCCTTATTGATCTCTTTTAAAGCGATCTCACCTTGAGTGAATCCTCTCGCTATAATGCCGGTTTCGGCTCCCATCCCCCCTTGCACGCCTTTTAAACGCCCTACAGAATCATAAATATAGATCTGCATGTTTTGGGTTGAGTAGCTGTTTCCATTGAGTTCTGGCACCCACTCGCCGGTCGCGTCATTATAATAGAGCTGGGTGGACTTCGTCCCTTGAGATTCCAATAGAGCCTCATCGTTGATCACCATAAATTCCTGAATCATGGTTCCAACCGTCATGTCGTTTGGAATAGGCATCCCCCATTCATCTCTTATTAGATTTCCATCCATATCTTTTTTAAAACTGCCGTGGGAGATGGAGCTGCCGCGGCCCCATGAATCCTCCAACCTGCCGTTATCTTTATACTCATTGACAGTCACCATCGTCTGCTTGGTCTGGCTGGTATCTGCGCCTCTTGAATCACTGTCGCTAATGCTTATCACCAACTTGGTTTGGCTCCCGTAAGTAGAAAAAACGCTTCTTGAAATCGTTGTGGAGAGAACCGGAACCAACGCGGTGCCATCTTCCGTGAGGTATGCTCCTTGTGAAGAGGAGAATGTGATTCCGCTCGCATTGAGAAGCCTTCCGGTGACTGGATCATATTCATAGAACATATTTTGATTGGAGGAGCTGAAATCTCCCTTCTTTAATCTCGTTTCTGAATAGACGCTCTGAGCCAAAAGCTTTGTCATACCGTTGATCGCGGTAAAAAAAGACATCACACTACTGCCCGACTCGCTGATCGATTCCACCAACTCGCCCCCTTCCCCGTTCTCATCCACATTCGTCCAGACTAAATCCCGCGTGAAATTCCTTTTATCTTTGGGGGTGGCCGCGACAGCTCCGATCAATTGATTATTTTCTTTATTATATTGGTTGCTGGTCAAAAGATAGCTCTCTTCATACCCTCCTTTCACACGGGAGATAGAAGTTTTCGTAAAGGTGGTCAAAACCTGCTCTAGCTCGTTATAGGTGAGTTCCGTATGGACGATGAGCGATAGGACCCCCCCCTTTTCGTCGGTAGATTTCTCGTCATAACCTTGAATGCTTCCCAACTCATTGTATCCAACATTCGAACGAATCGAAATTGAGCTCTCAGTATTCGCCGCCAATTTAGAAACGCGAGTGAGCGTGCCATCTTTGAGGAGCTTCCAAATTTTTGAGCCGTCGTTCCCCACAAACGCTTTCAATTCATCCCAGCTCAGTTTATGCCCATCCATCATGTAATCGCTCTTGATATTTAAGGAATAGCCCTGCACATTGATATAACCGGTCGCCCGGCCTAAATCGTTATAATCCATCTGCTTAACGGAATTTTGGAAGAGAAGGATATCGTCTATTTTCTTTCCGTCCGCCTCAAGTTTTAAGGCATAATGGGAAAGCGCCTTGATCAAATAGAACTCGATATTCAAATTTTCTTTTTCCGCGCTGGGGTCATCTCTCGCGTCCGCAAACATTCTTTCCGCCTTATCCAATAGCATCTGCATGGTGTCATCATCAACCGATTCTCCGCCCAAAACGAGGTTGAAGGCGGTGTCGGTGTACTCCTTCATCAAACCGTAGTTGATGCCCTTCTCATAATATTTCGATCCGGTGCGGATTGTTCGATCCGTAACATCCACCGGCGCAAATTGAGTTACCTTCCTTAAGAGCTGGCGAACCTGTACCTTTAATGTTTGATTTTGGATTTCTCTGATGATCTTTTCCTTTATGATTTGAGCTAAATTCTCCGCATTCGCCGCTTTCTCTTCGTCGGAAAGTCTGGCAACGATATTTTCTCGCAATCTGGCGTAGGTGACAAGATTCCCTTCAACGCTGAACTTCAACAACCCTTCATTCATCAAGGCTTCCAGATCTTTTCCTTTCGCCTCATTGGACTCCAGCATTTTCATAAACTCAGAGAGGCTGATGGTTTGATAGATATTTCCATCTACTCCATCTTTCAAGAGCTGATCCCAACTTTTAAGGCCGTTCTCTTCCAATAACATCGAAAGATCCATTGGAGACAAAACAGTGCCGTCTCCCAAAGTATAAGAGACGCGCGTTTCCGTTCCCGTTTTATGATTGGTGGTCAACTGCTCCGTGGTTCTGCCGAAAGAATCATATTTGATGCTAGTTACTTTCATCTCAATATTTAATCCGTTCTCTACGAATCCTTGCACATAGCCGGTGAGCTGACCAAAACGGTTGTAGCCAAGCGCATTCCAATCAATCACATCTACCTTGTTCGAAAGCTGATTTTTGAAATCTTTATCGAACTTCCTCGAATGATCGGTGTAGCTCATCATATCCCCTAGCCCGTTATAGGTGATCTTCGACCTAAAAAGCTCGACCGCAGAGGCGCCCGATTTCCCTTCTTGGATTGTTTGCCTCAAGAATGAGATCGACTGGCTCAAAGCGTTATAGAGGCTGTTGGAAAGGAAGGTGGTGGTGAGCGCGCCTCTGATATCTTTGCTCACCTCGTAAGAGCCCACCATCAAATTCCGCAAATCGTAATGGATGGTGGAAACCTCTCTTGAAACTTTTGAATCTTCGTTTCCATGTTCGGAAAAAAAATCTTCCTTATAAGAAACTAAACGGGCAAACCCATCTAGGACCATATCTTTTCTTTCCGTGTAACTAGTAGTATCTAATTTATCATCCCCATCTTGAGAAAAGGTATGCACAGTCTCGTTATAGCTAGTTAAAGTAATGCTGTCCCTAACTTTTTCTACTGATAGGTCTCGCTTTAAACTCCCTTCCCCATCCCAGCCTTTTGTATCCACACGCTCTTTATAACCAATGATCTTGCCTTCAATATCTTCTTCTGTAGATAATCTTGCGGTAGAAATAAGTAAACGGCCATCAATGTTTTTTCCATTCTCATTTTTGCCAAGAGTGAAAGTGTCCTCTATAGATCCGGATTGTTTACCTGACTTATCATAAGTAATATCAGAAACATATTTTTTAACTTCAATATCTCTTTCTCCTTCCTTAATACCATTTCTGTAAATACCACTAATTTCTCTGTACCCTATGAGTTGGCCTCGCTCATTATAACCTTCGTTTTTTCCATAAGCAGACCAATCTTTAATAATTTGTGTCTGAATAAGAGATGGAACAGACAAGGCTTCTTGTTTAAAATATCCGGCTTTGCCCTTGACTTCCTTATATCCTTTTATTTTCTCCCCTTCTTTTTCAGCAACAGACCATGTTTTGCCCACTTGGGTTAGATCCGGCAAAGTTTCTAATTCAAAATAACCAATCTGCAAACGCTTATCGTTATAAACTATATTAGTTCTTGTTCTCTCTATTCTTTTACCTTTATCATCAGAAACAATCTCATTATAGGAAAGAGTATCCCCAAGCTTTGTATAGGTAATGCCATTTCTTTCCATAAGCTGAAAATTCCCATGCGCGTCTAAAGTTTGCTGTTTAAAGTTGGTCATTTGCCCATATTGGTTGTACTGTCCATCAGAAAATTCCGTAACTGTTTTAAAGCCTAAGAAATCCGTGCGAATTGTTTTATGATATACCAGCTCATTATATTGATTGTATTGGGCTTCGCCCCACTTCTCCACGCTTTTTGCCCCAGACGCATCCACAACGGTTTGTGTATATTCTGCAAGCAAATATTTTTGATGCACCCGATCTGAATCCCCAGTCCATTGAGGATTCATAATATACTTTGCATCTCCCCAATGTTTAGAGGTTTTATTGCCAAAAGAATCTATTGTATTTTCATCATAGTTCATTAAGTTATCATTGCTGTCATAATTGGCATTGGTCCAAGTCTTATTGCTCTTATTGCCAAAGGTATCTATCTGATCTTCCTCAAAATGTTTTACTCGAGAATCATCATCATATTTCATGTTTTTACGGATAATCGTGCTTGCGTTACCTAAAGGATCTACGCGATTTTCTTCAAAACTTGTGATCTGTTGCTTCGCCACAGTATCTTTGCCCGCGTAATATACAGAGTCATCAGTGTAGGTAATATCTTTACGTCGGGTGGTCGTAATATTCCCTTGTGAGTCAGTCTCATCCGCAATGTAAGAGGTCATTAAACGCTTGTTGTTATATCCCATCTGAAAGGTATTCCTTAAAGTCAAATTTCCTCTGGGATCTAACACCCGCTCATTTAATACCCTGGTCGTTAATCCATCTTTAAAAAATACCTGTTTCCCATCATTGTAAAGTATGTAGTTCGCTTCTGTGCCGGCAGCCACATCTTGTTTAGATTGCTGTCTCACTCTGGCTATATCCCCTTGAATCCCTTTCATGGTCTCCATGTTCTGCCAGAACTGCTCTGCTGTCATCTTTTCTTTGCCGTTATACTGCTCTTGGCCTTTAGGCATTTGTAAGCCTCTGTCTTTCATCAACTGCTGCGGTGTTTCCAGACGATCCAATTGCTGTTTTTCTCTTTCCATCAATCTTTCCGGGCTCATGTAGCCGGAGCGGTCCCTATCTTCTCTTAATTTGTCATATCCGGGCAGGGCATGAAACACAATTCTTCCTGCGGTCCAATAAAGATTGAATTTAACTTTTAGATTCTGGAACAGTTCTGGTAGAGCATTTTTTGGCATGGCCATCATCACATTCTGCGCAAACGCAATCTGTGTAGTAAAATAAATAAAGACAGTTGTGAGAGCAACTGTCTTTTTATAAAACTGGCTAGTGGGGATTAATTTAAAAATTAAAAATGAAAAGGGTGAGGTGTGTGGAATCGGACAAAAAAATGCCCTCCAGAAGTTTCTTTTGGTTTTTCTGTAAAGTCGTCTAATTTTTATTTTGATCATTATGTCTATTGGAACAAACAACCAACATGAACAATAATCTTTTCTTTAGAACTTTCTCCAATAATTTTTATTTGGAACATTGAATAAATTATATTAAATGGCCAATAGGTATAATATTTTTCTCTCTAGAATTTTCTCCATGAATAAAAATAAACTGAACATGATTAGATTGAACCGCAGGTGTAGATAGAATATAGCAGAAGTCACTTAAACTTTTCTTAAACTTTTTGTAACATTTTTGTAACATTTTTCACCCCAAATTTGGACACTAATCTAAGAGTCAATCCTAAATTTATCTGAAAACCCTCAAATATCTGAACAAAGAAAAGTGCAAAATCCTCGCTATACTTTTAAAACAATATGAATCCTTACGAAGCATCACTAAAATTATTAAATAATCAGATAATCCCAATTATTAAGGATAACCTTAAATATCCTATTTAATTAGTAGCAAAAAGAATGCCACAACAAACAGTTTATTTATTCTCTTTATTATAAAAAATTATGTGTCTAACTCCACACAGGTATGGAAATAATTCCACATTTCCATATATTATTATATTTTATCTTTTAGTTTCTTCCTTAACCTTTTGCTATATTATATCACATAAGTCTTTATATCTCTTACCTTTGGGCTTACTGCCTTCCCATCCATTTCCCTTTTTCCTACCCTGAAAAATTTTTCACTACTTGTTTATTAAATCAGTTTACTTGTAAGCCTAAGGCTCATTAAATTATAATGAAGACCACCAATGCCAATAAATAAAATAAAATGAAAAAATTAGAACTTCCAATTATTAAAAGAAAAACTTTCATCGAGAGACATCTCAATATGGAGGACTACTTAGAATTTGTTACTTTAAACTTAAAATTATTTCCATTCGCGTCCAAGCAAAAAAAATTCTATGTAAACAAAACTTTCTTTATAAAATAAGTTGATGGTCTCTTCCCCCAAAGAGCTATAAAATATTGTAACCCATTGACAATGAGGTCATTTCATATTATAATGTGACTACATTTAAAGTGACATGAGTAATCATAAAGCAGGAAAAATTAGGGTGGCTTTAAGCGCGCTGCCCTAAAAGGTAAAAGTGAAGCAAGGACAGGAGGCAATATGTTCACGGCTGGCATTAGAGAAATGAAGGCTCATTTAAGCAGTTATTTAACAAGGGTTAGAAATGGAGAGCCCATCACCATTACTGATCGGGGACAAAAAATCGCAGTGGTCATGCCTCTTAATACTTTACAAGTGAATTCTCGATTGGGTCGCCTGTTAGAAAAAGGCGTCATTTTAGGATGTTCGGGAAAACCTGTGGGTCTGTCTCGGCCGATCAAACTGAAAGGGGAACGTATTTCTAAAACGATTTTGGAAGAAAGAGTGTGGTAGAAGATGATCTTGTATCTAGACACCAGCTCCCTTGCAAAACTCTATTTTGAGGAAGAAGATTCTGGTTTAATTCAAAGACATGTCAGAAATTCACAGATCATCTTCTCTTCTGTCATCACTTACCCTGAGTTCTATTCTGCTTTATCCAGAAGAAAGAGAGAGGGCGCCTTAAAAACAAACGATTATAAAAAAACTCTCTCTATTTTTGAACAAGATTGGATTAAAATTTCTAAAATTCCTGTTACCTTAGAACTTGCCGCTTCCGCAGGGCATTTATCAGACAAACATAGATTAAGAGGGATGGATGCGGTTCACTTAGCTTCTGCATGCCTTTTGCGGGATGAGTTAAAGGAAGATATTCATTTCTTAAGTTCAGATAAGAAACAACTTCAAGCTGCCTCCAAAGAAAATCTGGTTGTTTAACCTTTATTAGCAGACATTTCTATTTGCTTGCAACAAAAATTTAATTAAACCTTGACAAAGTGAAACTAAACCATTATAATTCTTTTTAACGTTTGTAAAAATGTATTAAAAAAAGTGCATCCATTAAGGAGGATCTAAAGAGAATGAACGACACAAACAAAATTGCAAATAAGTTGCGTTTCGTATTTCAAATCTTCGCATGGATATCCGCTGTATTGGGACTAGTTTTTTTCGTTATTATTTTGATTGGCGGCGGTACCCCAGAAGCTCCAAGAGCTACATCCATCTTGGCTTTGGTATTAGGCTTTTTCTATCTCGTATTCTTCTTCCTAGTGTCTGAGGTCTTAAGACTCTTAATCGCGATTGAATCCAACACCAGAAAAAAAGTTGGATCGCTTCCAGAATAAGTAATTCTTTTATAAAGAACTATTTTCTTATTAAATCTCATGGGGTTATAATATGAGTGATGAATGCGACTGTACCCGTAAACAAATTGGAATTGCTGCGTTAATTATATTAATCGCATCCGGTTTACTTGCATGGAGCTTAATTTCTTTATATAGCACAACTCCTGCCTTAGAGGAAACAGCGGCTGAAGAAGAACTGGAAGAGGAGTTTCCTGAAGAAGAGTTTACTCCTCCTCAAGCAACTAAAGAGGAAAAAGTAAAACCAGCTCCTGCTCCTGCAAAGCCTAAAGCAGAATCAAAAGCAGAAACAAAAGAAGAGTAAGCGCGTTTATGTCGTTTAAAAAACCTATTACAATCGCTGTCTTAAGTTTAGGCAGTGTTATTGTAATAGGTTTTTTTTATCTCTGGTTTTCACAAAAAGATGCTTTAAAGAATCTTGTTTCCAAAATTCCTTTTCTAAAAAATAAAACTTCTTTGTCCAGAAGCAAGGGGGCTGTGGAAAAGGATGAAAAGAGCCGACTAAAGAATGTGCAAGAGAGGCAGGAAAAAACAGCTAACCAAATGGCTCAAATGCAGGAGTTGCAAAAACAAATTCAACAAGATACCCAGCAATCTATCATGCAAACCCAGCAAACCATACAAACCATTAATGAAATCAACCGCATAAACCGCATGAACCAGCAGCTCCAACAAGAAATCCAAAGACAACAAAGACAAAAATAAAAATCCCTCTTTAGTAGAGGGATTTTTATAATATAAGCGCTAAAAAATTTAAGCTAGTTTTTTGGATTCAACTACAGTCCTACCCATTTCCCCCTTAACAGGCATGGTAAAAAAGAAAGTGGTGCCTTTGCCTTCTTCGCTTTCAAAACCAATTTTTCCGCCATGGGCTTCTACTATGCCTTTGGCAATGACTAAACCCAAACCAGTTCCTTTAGGTCCCTGAATCTTATCCTTAGAACCCGGCACCTGCTGGAACCTTCCAAAAACAAGATGTTGATGCTGCTTTGGGATGCCTATGCCATTATCTTTTATAGAGACTTTAATAAATTCATTTTTATCAAACTCTTCCGCAATTAAAGTAATGACGCCGCCTTCAGGCGTAAATTTGTAAGCATTGGAAAGAAAATTGGTTATGACCTGCCGCACCTTTTCCCCATCCCCAGGAACTATGGGAATATTTTCCGCAATTTGTATTTTACCTGTAAGTTTCTTTTTATCAAACAAGGGTTGGAATAATCCCATAACGCTTTCTCCAGTGGCTCGAATATCAAAAGGAGATTTATGAATTTCCATCTTGCCAGCTTTAATTTTTGCAGCGTCTAAAACATCGTTTACAAACTGAGTTAAACGAGTGGTGCTCTCCTGAATAATATTAAGAGCTTTTTTCACCTTATCTGGATTGAGTTCATTCACAGGCTTCATGGTCAAGAGCTCTACATAGCCGGAAATAGCTGTTAAAGGGCTGCGCAGCTCATGGGAAACGCTGGAAACAAACGCATCTTTAAGTTGATCCAATTCCTTTAATTTGACCGCCATGATATTAAACTCATCCGCTAAAACCCCAATTTCATCTTTTCTTTTAATATCAATCTGCGTTTCTAAATTCCCTTCGCCAATGGCTTGGGCTCCTTTAGCCAGCCTGATAATAGGACGGCTTAACTGGATGGCGAAGATCAGGGAGAGGATGAACCCAACCACAAAAACTCCTGAGGCTACATAAATAATGATCTTTTTAATTCTGGAAACAGATTCTTGAATATTTTCTTCTATTTTATTTTCATAAAAACCAAGATAAACTGATCCTACTCTGCCCCCGGATGAGTCCACGCTGGAAGAGAAATTCATAATTTTTCTGCCGTCTTTAAGAGACAGGTTTTCAAATATGGCTGGATTCTGAGCTTTTTTTAAAATTTCCGGATCACTGCCCATCAGCTCAGCAAAAGGATTATTCTTGCCTAAAATCAACTGCCGCTTATTATGCACAAAAACAGCGTATGCGATTCCTTTTACGGTTTTCTCTAAAGAAGCCACATAATTAAAAGCAAAAATATCGTCCCGGCTGATCTGGGACTCTTCGCAAACTTTTTTTAAATTTTGCAGAACAGACTTTTGGTTGGATTCAATTTCAGCAAGAACTAATTTTTTTAAAAAATATAAGGTTGTGTAGCTGGTGCCTGCCACAACAATGCCGGTTAAAAATAGGGAGAATAGTATGAAGCGTGTGCGTAATTTCACTTATAGATATTAGTTAATGTATGGGTTGTTCCTGAGTTTCTTCATGGCCTTGAGCGCCGTCTTCTTGACCCCCCTCAACTTTAGATACTGACTTTTCTACCTCAACAATCTTTAATGGAGAGCCCTCTTTTAATTCTTGCGGCCTTTGTATTATAACTTGTTCTCCAGCTTGAAGTCCAGAGGCAACCACACTATGTGTCAAAGAAACATAGCTGACCTCAACCGTCCTAACCTCAGCTTTATTCTCTTTGCCAACAATAAAGATGCGGTAACCCTCTGCTGTTTTTTCTAGCGCATCGTTCGGCAGAGCAATCACATTATCTTTTTCATAAATAATAATGCGCGTGCGCGCGAACATCCCAGGCAAAAGAAGTTTGCCTGTATTTGGCATGCGGGCTTCCACCATCAATGTTTTAGATTGTCCCTGCACTAGAGGTGAAATATTCTCTACCTTTCCTTTAAATTCTACGTTGGGATACGTTTCTACAGTGGCTAAAACCATCTGTCCGGGAAAAATTTTATCAATCTCTTTTTCTATGACTCCAATCCGCACAAGCACGGTATGCAGGCTAACCAATGTTCCAACCTTTTTTTGCGGCGTAATAAACTCCCCTACCTCCACGCCTTTATCTCCAAAAATACCGTCTTGGGAGGCTCTTAAAATAGTTTTAGATACTTCGCTCTGCGCAAAATCCAATTGAACTTTAGCCTCATCCAAGCGGTCTTTAGAAACACCGCCTAAAGCATAAAGTTTTTCATAACGATAGTACTCAGATTTTGCTCTTTCAAGCTTAATTAATATTTGCGATTGATCTAATTGCGCAATAATTTGCCCTGCATGCGCGCTGTCCCCTTCTTTAAAATTAAGGGAGCGCAGATTCCCTTCTGTTTGAAAACGAAGCTCAATCTCTGAACCGCCTGCCACAGTGCCCACAGCGCTTAAAATATCTTGAAATGGAGCAGGGGCAGCCTGCATCACATTCACAGAAACTTCTGTAAGCTCTCCGGATTCAGCTGTTTTGGATTTATCTTTTTTAGACCCTAAAAATTTTTTATAAAGCATGAAACTCCCATAAGTTAATCCAACCAGCAAACTAAATGAAACTCCAATAGAAATAATTTTATTTTTCTTGCTCTTAAAAGCCCATGTCTTCAAAGCTAAAATCTTAGAGGGTTTGGCTTCTTTTTTACCAGCAAAGGATTCAAATGTTTTTAATTCTTTTACTGGACCCGGTTGAGACACATCTCCTTTAGGTTGTTCAGGCGTTTGGGCAGATTGTTTTTCCAACCCTTCTTCAGCAGAAACTTTTGGTTCTGTGATTGGAGGAATTCCAGTGGAACTATCCTCGTCAGATTCCATTTTTTTTGACTCTGAAATAGGTGTGGAAGGAGTCTCGCTCTTTGCTCGCGGTTTACTAAGAGCGCTCGGAGGTAGAGAAGAAGCAGTTTGAGTTTCAGAAGGAGTTAAAGGTTTTGAAACTTGCGATGGAGCAGATGTTCCAGCAGAATCCTTTAATTGAGATGGGAGACGGGGCATGACCCAATCCTCTTTTTGAGCCGCTAACAAATTTTCCACTTCTTTTAAGAGCACGCTCCTGCGAAAAGGTTTCGTAATATATTGATTCGCTCCTAAACTCATCGCTGTTTTTTTGTCAAAATCTGAATCCCGAACCGTGAGAAAAACCACTGGAATATCTTTAGTTTTTGGATGCGCCCTAAGGTTTTGACAGAGCACAAGTCCGCCCATTTTGGGGACTTCAAGATCAAGAATAAAAAGGTCGGGAGTGTTGGATATCCCTTTTTCTAACCCTTCTTCCGCTGTTTGCACAAAATTTACATCATAACCGCGCTCTTTTAGTATATCCACAATCACCTGGCACAATTCCAGGTCATCATCCACTACCAATATTCTGTGCAAATTTGCCATAAAGAATTAGAATACTAAAAAATTATATTCCATTCAAACTTAAGGATAAGATGAATCATAATAAAAATGCCAGACGCATTTTAGAAGCGTCTGGCATTTAAAAATATAGGTGATTTAAATTACTGATTAATCACTAAGACTTGATGTTCTAAAGCTCTTTGGGAAACGTCGTTCACAAGACCTTGAACAAGTTTCATGCCAGTGGCAGTCATTAATACGGTTTGAATCATGTTGGCATAAGTGAAACTCTCATTCAACCGGCTTAAATCATTGGTTAAGAAGTCCACACTAACCCCTTTCCAGCCCCAGCGCATTGTCTCTCTATAAATTGTATCTAAAGCAATGCCATTCTTCACACTTTCATTGCCAAGCAAACGGATTTTTCCGTTTTTGACAGCTTGATTTAGAATCACCCGATGTTTTTCATCTAAAACTTTTAAGAGTTCTGTTTGAGATTTGCCAATTAACAAAAGTCCGCGCAACTCTTCTTTTTCAATTTGTTCTAGAGAATCTTGAACATCATTTTTGACAAATGAAAGCTGGATGTCTTGAACATCTATCCATCTTACCCCATGTCCTAAATTTGGAGCCTGTTTTCCAACTTTAATTCTGGTATCTCTGGCCACTTGTACTACAGCGCCTTTAGCATAGCCATAACTATAAGTTTCAATAAATTTCTGATAGGCTAGTCCCTTCTTTTTATCCAGCCCAAGTTTATCTTTAATATTTTTTAAGAATTCCGTTTGATCCACAGTCACTTCCATCCTCTTAAACTCAATCCAATCTTGAAGATAAGTGGAGCGAACCTCAGGGAATAGACGATCTAAAGGCAAGGATGAAACTTCCACATTTTTTGCCTTAAAATATCTGCTCATATCCTCGCTTATCTCTACTCCCATGGAGCCTGCTATTCCATAAGCCTCAGCAATAAGTTCTTTATTGCCAAATTTTTTCTTTATGCCCTGATCTTGATAAATTGTTTTTAAATCATTTTCTAAAGGCTTAAGAGCTTCATCCCTTTCTGTTTGAGTCATGTAAGGAAGGGTTCGGCTTAAAATCGCTAGCTGATCATTTACTTTTGCTAAAGTCTTAGTCATCTTAACTGAAGGAGTAGTAAGCCATGTGTAAGCTATGACAGCTAAAGCCAAAGGAACTACAATCGCCAAAACTGGAAGTAGAATAGAGCCAAAACCAGCAGGAGCGGTTGGTAAAGATTGGAGAGCTATAGATGCAGAAGCATCTGTAGGCAAAGCATGGGATATAAGGTTCTTTAAGGTATCTACCACAACTGCGCCCACACCAGCCAAAATTGCTAAAGTTTTATTTAAGCTCTTCCCATTTTTTAAAGAGAGTTCTGAGACTTTTGAAGATTCTGAGCTTTGCAAACTTTGATTTTGAACTGTATGATTCAATAACAGCTCTTCAGTTTCTTGATCCCCGGGTTTAGTGTCTGTATATAGAGCGGGAACAGCTGGTTTATAATCTACCAACACTGAATTTGAGTTGAATCTAACATGGTCAACTGAGAAAATTTTTCTTTCTTTGCTATCCACAATAAATCGTTTCAACTCATTTCCATTAGCTTCAAGTAAAACTAACATCTGCTCATTGCCTGTATGCGCTCTTACCCAAAGAGTTTTTCCATCAGGGCTAAAAGAAACATGGTCAGCTAAGGTTCCATTAGAAACTGGAAATAGTTCCAATTCCTTTACGCTTTTAGTTTTTTCATCTTCAATTTTTAAGTGTTTTGGATCTAGGAGAGCAGCTCTGATCATTGTATCTGACCCATTATAATAAAGGTCGCTCCTTAAAGTTCCTCCAGTGATGCCTAACCATTTTAAATTTCCATCTGTTTCCAGCTCATAACCAATTTCTAAAAGACTATCATTATATTGTCCATTGGCAAAAATAAAATCTTTTCCGGATTTTGTTTCTAAAGTAACTGTTTCAACGCCTGAGAATACAGACATATACCCTGCAATAATGCTGATATTTTTAATTTGAGTTCTATCTTCAAGACGAACTACTCTTAAGTCACTGGCAGTATAAACCATTGCGTATTTTCCATTTGAACTTAAAACAAATCCTTTAAGATCCGTAAATGGAGGGTATTTTTGTTGAATATCAATCACTTTCTCTGCATTTCCTTCTATAGGATCAATGACCCATAAGAAATTTCTCACCACAAAACTGCTGGGCGTTGCCCCATCCTTACTGATAATGACTAGCCTGTCCCCGGTTTTATTGAATTCTGAATATTTTAAAGCGCCGTCAATAGGAATGATGGTCTCTTTTCCAGTTTGATTGTCTCTTAATGTGACAATGGTCTGATAATAAGGTCCTCCTATATTAGCCTGTTTTACTTCAAACTTAACAGTAAATTTATCACTGATCATATCCCAACCTGTAGGAGCTGTTGGGGATACGGTAGGTTGAGGCGTAGGCTGAATCGTAGTTTGTGTTTGCGGCTCTGGAGTTTGAACAATTGCCACAGGAACATTTGTCTCTGTCTTTGTTTCAATGACAGGTATAACCTTGCCCTCAGCATCTAATGGCGCATTAGTTGCAGAGACTGCGGTAGGAACATTGATTGAAGCTGATATTGCAACTTGAGGCGTTGTTACTGGATTCCCTGAAATATTGCATGCTGCTAAAATCGCTAGCGCCATGGTTCCAAAAGCTAATTTAAATTTTTGAAGAGCTTTTAGTATCTCTTTTTTTTGCGCATCATCCTTTGTTGCGTATAAAATCACTCCAACCACAAAAATAAGTGCTGCTACTGCCGCAGCTAAAACAAGCGTATTAGAAACAAAATAATTTAATGGGGAGATTAAATTGATCCCATTCCACAATTCTACTTTAAAACTGGAAGAACTCGGTTCGCTCAATGGTGCGGCAAATGCAGGTTCAAAAACACATTGGGCTAGAAGAAATAAAAGAGAAAGGATACCAACGATTTTGATCAGTCGTATCATAAAACTAGCATCTGCTTGACCATCTTCGTTTTTAATTAAATTCATAAGCATAACTGATAGCCCATTTATTCCTTTACCTGTATCTGTTGGCAATTGCGAATCTTTAGAAGCAACAGATGCAGCTGCTTCAGTTAAAGGTAGTTCTACAGTTGCGGGCTCTCCTGCTTTATAGGTGTCCGCAGGCGGATAGTTAGTTCCCCATTTTTCTTTAGTAGGGATTGCAGGCTTAAAATCTACAATGACAGAATTCTTTGTTACCCTTGTTCTATCAATAGAGAAGATTGGGCTGCTATTTGCATCACTGTTAAATTGAGCCGCTCTATTTCCTTTATAATCAAAAACATCCAATGTCCAGAGTTGTTTTCTTATGATAGTTCCATGAGTCCAATATCTCTTAACCCATATATATTTTCCATCAGGGCTAAACGCAATATGATCCACATCCTCGTACCCTAGCCAATCCATTAGAAACACTTTTGTCTCTGTCTGCTTATAGTGATTTTTTAAAACTAAATTAATTTTATTTGTATCCCGATTATGCTCCTTATAGACTGAAATCACTCCATCTGGGGTAAGCCATGCAGATTCCTGCTGAGATCCGCCAGTCACACCTAAAGATTCTAGTTTGCCATCTGATTTTAGTTCAAAACCCGCTTCAATGGCGCGATTGCTAAATTTGCCTTGCACAAAAATTAGATCTTTGCCAGATTTAGATTCTAAAATAACATTCTCAATATTTTCTAAATTAGACATATAGCCGACTGTAGCATTGGTGGCATCTACTTTAGTTCCATCCAATAGCCGAACTCTCAAGAATTCTCCTCTAGAAGTATAAGCAACCGCATGCTTTCCATCTGAACTAAGCACAAAGCCATTGATGGTGGTATCGGGATAATATTTCTCTGAATAGGAGATTGCTTTCATTGCTGTTCCATCCAGAGGATTAACTACCCATAAGAAATTCCTAACTACATAACTACTGGAAGTTGCGCCATCCCTAGTAATTACAACTAAACGGTTTCCATTTTTGTTAAAATCCGAATATTTAATAGCGCCATCAATCTTCACAGTTTTTACTTCCCCAGTTTGGCTGTCAGTGATGGTTATGATGGTTTGGACAAATGGCCCGCCAACATTCATTGTTTCAAACTTAGCAGTAAACCTTCCGCTCATCATCTCCCAGCTTGGCTCCGCAGAAGCTGTAGGAACAGGACTAGGAATAACATTGCCAAACGTATCATTGCTGATAGAAGGAGTTCTTGTAGGTTCCGGTGTGGGAGAAACCATTGGAGAAGGAGCTGCTGAAACTGTAGGTTCTAGAGTAGGAGTATGGGAGACGATAGGTGATGGAACATTTGAAACTAAAGGCTCTGGAGTAGAATACAATACAGATTCTATACCTTGAGCCTGAGGCGTTCCTATGGTTGTTAGAATCGTTTTTGATGGTAATCCTATAGCTGCACATGACAAAATGGCTCCTAAGATTACGAGACCTATGAACCCTGCAATAAAAAGATATAAGGCAGAGCCACCATTCCTAAGTATGCTTAAAATGTTTATTCGTTGAGGAGGAGCTTTGCGTTGTAAAACAAAAGTCAACATCTCCAGAGCTTTTCTATATTGAGAATTCTGTTCTATGGCAACTTGACTTAAACCCGAAGTTTCATATCCAGGGAAAAATTTCTTAAGCACCCTCTTATATATCTGGATAATCTTTTCGCGAACCTCTGGATTTTCTGAATGAATTAAATCAAGAATGGATTGAAATCCAAAAAATAATTGCTCGCCCTCTTTTTCACCACTTAAAAACTTCGTTAATCTAATTATAAATTTATTCACAACATCATATTCATCCTGTGTAAACTGTTCTTTAAAGATCATTAATTCACGTTGCAGGAAATTAACAAAATCTTCATCTTTTTCTTGCTCATTCACAAATAACAAGGCCTCTGCCAACTGATCAAAATCTTTAAAATCATGAATAGCCTCGTTTCTAAAGAAAAATAGAGGGTTAGACCTTGGATCTTGAGAAATATCCCCGGTAATAATATCCACAGTGAAATGACCATCTTTGTATCGTACATTTGCCCTTAAAGCAGGGGGTGAAAAAGAATCTCCTTCCAGAATCGGCCAAATCCCTTTCATGCTCATGCCAAGGGTAAACTTATTGTAAGGAGCTCCAGATTCACTCAACTCTGTAACCAATTTATTTAATGCTTTTGAACCATTGGAATTCACAGTCTCTATCAGCATGGGTTTTCCTGTCTTTGTGTTAAAAATAGCATTGCCGCCTTTTTGATTTTCAGGGTTTGAGACCAATTCTCCTACAAAATGATGCCCATGCTCTAATTGATATAGAACAAATGCCAGCCAGTCTAAATCTATGGCTCCTCCAGTCATCATGGTTAAATCATTCAAACGATGATAAACCGCCATATCTACTCCCTGATTTCCAAGAATAGCAGCTACACTCTCATCCACTAACTTCTCTACCCCACTCCAATCTAATTGAAATGCCCAACCTTTTTGATAATAGAGCGATAAAGTTGCAGAACCATGTCCAAATGGCAGCTCTTCTTCTCCTTCGTACTTGTCTAATTTTCCGGTTTTATATTGATAGAGTGGATAATATGGCTGCCTGATAAAATAAATTTTTTCTGGGTTCAACCCATAAAAATTGTTTTCAACAAAATCATTTTTAACCTCTTCCCAATTATTTTCATCAATATAAAGAACCATGGGCAAATTAAATATGGTTGTTTGGATTTGATCCTGAGAGTAACCTTTTAATTTACCTATCTTTTCTAAAAGATACCTATATTGCCACAACTGTCTTTGAGCTAAGGTCAGTTTGTGCGTTTCTTCAGATAACAAATTTTTAGCATGTTTAACAGCCATGCGTAACTTTGTAAGTTCTTCTGCCACTTTTTCTTGTGTCTTTTCTGTCTCAATTTTTCTCTTTCTTAAAACCATTTCTCTGATAGCTTTAAAAATTAGAGTGAGCATGCGGTCATTTGTATTTCCAGTCCCAGAAGAATCGCTAGTCTTTAAAACCCTATCTGCAACATCAATAAGGTCTAAACCAAACATGGATCCAACCCCAAGACGCGTAGCCGCGCCGCCAAACATTAAATGAAAAGAGATTTCTCCTTTTAATAAAAGATCTTCTACTCTTTGCACATAGATGCCGTGATCTTCAGAATCCATAAACTTCTGATATAATGCTTCAGGATCCAGCTCATCTGGCAAAGCAGTATATTCCCCTTCTTTAGCATCAACGAAGTCAGAAGCATTAATTTTATCCACAATTTTTTGTATTTCCTTGTCAATCTTTTGTTTAGCTAAAGGTGTAATCTCAGAATTTTGGCGTTGATCAAGTAATTCTTTAATCTGAGCATGATAAGGCTCTATTTTCTGATAAAGAATTTCCAGACATCTGTTGACAAAACCGTTCTGAATAGGATTGTTGCGCGATGCGCGATTTTTATCAGTCTTCTCATCCTTACTTGAACCACGACGAGAAGCTTCTGGTCCAATTGGCTGATTAGAAGAAGGTTCATTTGGATTTGGGCCTGGATTTGAATCTGGGTTTACTGGCGGATCAACTGGAGCAGCCTCAGTAGGAATACCCACAAAACCAAGAAAAAATTCTGCTAAACTATTCTTAAGCCAAGGATTAGATGAAGGAACCCCAGCCACTGCCGTACCAGCAGTATAGCCTAAACTTCCAACAATATAACTTCCTTGATTATTAATCGCATTCATATCCTTAGTGAAAATTCCAATGGTGTCGAACTCATCTCGATTTGCAGTTTCCGGCAGATTGTTCAAATTAATCTCCACCCCATAAACCTTTCCATCTTGAGTTACAACTAGACGGTCTGGAATTGGGAATAAGCGAGAGCCAAATTTTCCAATCTCTATATCAATATTCTGGATTCCATCTGCCTTAATAGGAAACACAACTATTGGATTTGTGCGATCTGTTCTAGAAAATTCACCTGCTGCAAAAGTCCATAGGGTCCCGCCAAACCCATTGCTATCTCTGGCTGCTCCTCTTAATACCTGCACTTTTAAAGCGTCAATTTCTGATCCAGACTCAAGTGTGAATTTAGTCGCGGTTGTTTTTATAAAATCTTGTCCGCCTTGCGAAATCCTTCTAATAATGGGATTACTAAAGAACATGCCCACCACTGAAATGCTATTGCTCGGTATAACGCGCGCAATTACTGGCACATTAGGAGTTGGCATTGGAGTTGGTGTTGGACTAGGCGTTGCTGTGGGAGAAGGTGAGGGTTGCGGTGTGGGACGAATAACATTTGCGTCCAGCTCAAAAAGCACTGGTTTATTGGAAACATAAGTAATTTCGTCAATAGGGCCATACTGAGTTAAATTTTCAATCAGTTGAGTAAAATAATCGCTCTCATCTACCCGTCCCAATATATTCTCAGTATAGACTACTCTGCCAAATCTTTTTAATTCTAGATTTATAAAATCGTCCTTTGCCCTTACAGAGCCAGCAGGAAAAACTGATTTAACAGCTACTCCATAACTATTGCTTGCATTGGTTATTGGATTTAAGAATAATAAGGAAAAGCCGCCTCCCAAAACATCTTTAACATCAAGCACTGTGGTTGTTCTTCCGTTGCGTACAGGTCCATTAAAATTACGGATCGTTTGACGGCCAATCACTACAACTTCACTTGCAACTGGTTCTAAAGAAGGGGTTCCACCTTTAGTCACCTGAATAAGAGGAGCAATAGAAGCGCTTGCGTCTGGTGTGGCTGAAGGGCTTGCGGATGCTGTAGTTGAAGGGCTGGGACGTTTAACGTTCGCATCCACTTCAAACAGCATTGGTTTATTAGAAACATAAGTAATTTCGTCAATAGGGCCATACTGGGGTAAATTTTCAATGAACGTGGTGAAATAATCAGGTTCATTTAATCTTTCTAACAAATTCTCATCATACACAACTCTGCCAAATCTTTTTAATTCCACTCTCACATAATCATTCTTTTCCTTTACAAAATTAGCAGGGAAAACTGGTTTTACAACTACTCCATAACTATTGCTTGCGTTAGTAATAGCGTCTGCAAACACTAAAGAAAAACCCCCTCCCAAAACATCCTTAACATCCACTACAGTGGTTGTTCTTCCGTTGCGTTCAGCGCCATTAAAATTAATAATGGTTTGACGGCCAATGCGCGCCATTTCTTTTGCCACAGGCTCTGCGGTAGGATCTCCCCCCTTAGTGACTTTAATTAAAGGTGAAATTGAAGCGCTTGCATCTGGCGTGGTTGAAGGACTAAAAGGCTTATTGATTAGCACTTTTTTATTTTTTGGATTTATTCTAACTCTAAATGATCCTTCATTTTCCCAAGCAGCTGTATAACGTTTATTAAAAAATATCCCTATTCCATCCACGCGATCTGTAAGAATCGCATACTGAGCTATATCTTTATGACCAAAATTAATTTTAGGATCCTTCATTTTCCCTTTTTCAAAGCCTTGCACAGACTTTTCAAAATATTTGTTGCCTGAACCTCCGTTCCCCGGGGTGGCATCTTCAATTTCCATTGAAGGTTGAGAAGGACCATTAATTATTTCCAGAGAAAATGGCGTTATGTTTTGATTCTGTAAATCAAGCCCTTGATTGGGGTTGCCTAATTTAAGGAAAACTCCAGCTACTTCATCTTGAGATTCTGGTTCGCTATATTTCCAGTCAACTACAAAAGTAGTTTCACTTTCTGGTTTTATTTTTACAAATGAACCCACCCGCACCACATCTGTAATATCTAGTTCAGACAAATCGCCTTCATTAAAATCTGAAACATCTAAAACAGACTGAACCCCAACAGCTCTTAATAGTTGAGGAGGTAAAGGACACCCGCCTAAAGGCAAGGCTAACATTGCTGCGGCTAAAATAGAGATAAATCTAGTTGTTGGTTTACTAAAAAGATAAGAAGTTCCAAATTCAGCCCCTGGAAAAATAGCTGGTTTTTCCACTTGCTCTATAATGGTTGGTTTCTTGCCTTCTAAAAGAGCTAGACCGATGAAAGCTAATGCAATAATAACAGCAACTAAAATAACTCCGGGAACTGTTAGAGCTAAGCCATTGGAGGAATAGAAACCATTTGTCATTATAAGAGTAGGTATGGCAACTATAATAGCAGCCGCGCCTTGCATATATTGAACTGGTATGGCGCGAACAAATTTAGAGACTCTAGCCAAGATCGTAGCTGGTTTTTCTCCACTTACTAATACCCGTGCTTCTTTTTCAGAACCAATTTCTCCTGCCAATCCTGTATCTAATTCATCTTCTCCATCCAAAAGATTTAATTCAGTTAATATCTCTTTTGGATTTTCCAACAATTTTTTATTCAGCTCTTTATTATTATTTTTAATAAGTGTCCATACTTTTATGGTTTTTCCATTGGCCGTTTGAATTTCCGCGCTATAAATCTCTCCATTTTTTTTGGCTTGAATTATTTTTTCTAAATTGGCTGCAATTTTTCTGCCTTTTAATTTGCTTAAAACAGGAGTAAATGTATCTAACGCGCCTTTCGCGCCAATGCCTTTTGATGTATTTGGATATTCACTTGCAAGCAAAGATGCTAAAGAAACTTTTTCCGGCAAAAACATTTTTTCTAATGGGAGCAACCCTCTTTTAAAACCATTTAAAGGATGATATTCTTTGTCAACTTTTGCCACATCCATTCTGGGTCTTACCGTAATAAAAGAAATTCCCTTTTCCTTTAAAGACTCCTCAATTCCTGAGCTATGATAACCCCCGGCAATTAGAACACTGATCTTTTGCTCTTTTTGTTTCATCCTTTCCGCTAATTGGCTGGTAAAGATTCCATTTCTTTCTTCAGAAAGACGGCTAAATTTTTCTACGTTTTTAAGGACATCTTTCACCTGTTCAAACTCTGTTTTCTCTTTTAATTGAGGCTCTTTACCTTCTAATTTTGCGATCTTTTCTGTAATTTTTGTTAATTCTTTTTCTCTCTTTAAATAATCCTGCCATTCCTCAACATTCAAACTAAAATTTAAACCCTTATTCATCAAACTAAAATCTTTATCTAGCACATAAACTTCAGCCATTAAAGGATTGTCCCTTACTTTTTCATTAAAAACCTGATCGGAAAAACTTTTAAGTTCTTCAAACAATTTTTCCCGGTCAATCCCTTCTACCTTTACCAGATACTGAATGTATTTTTTAATTTCAGGAGTCAGCTTAAGACCTGCCAGATTCGCGCGGCCAACCAAATGATTGTAAAACTCCGCATATCCCATGCTGCCTAAACGGTAAAGCAAACTTTCTTCCAATAATTCCACCAACTCTTGACGTGAAAGTTTTTGAGACAATTTCTCCAATAACTCTCTTTGTTTTTTCTCAACACTTTTAAAATCTATCTCTTTTTCAATATGGTAGGCATTTAAATATTTAGCCACATTAGAAAAATTTCTATCTTCTTCCGTAAGGGTTTTAGAAGTTGCCTCCTGCAAAGATCCTGCCCAATCCCCTAATTTTATTTCGCCATTCTCATATTTTTGTTTAGTTTCATCTAATCTTTTTAAATCCTCAGCATAAATTCTTGCTTTAAGGCCGGCAATCTTACCATGAGTGGAATCTTGCCAATGCTTCATTTCATTATTTTTTCCTAAAGTCTCTTTAAAACTTTTAACTTGATCTAAATATTTTTCTCTTTTTTCCACACCATAAAATTCAACCTGATCTTTTCCTTTGCTTAAACCAGCCACTTCCACGCCAGTTAATATCCCTTTCCTTAATAGATAGCCTGCCACTTCTTTTAAACTCTCTTGATCTGGATTGTTTCTCCATTTTTCTATCCCTTGCATAACCCCTTCTGCGCCTTCCACTCCCACCACATTCACTCCCAACCCCATGAATTCCTTTAATAGGAAAGCGATATTTTTCTGCACGCTATAGATTTCATGGGCATCTTGGACATGGATGACAAGAGGCATTTTTGCGTCTAAATTAAATTCCTTGATTCTATTTTTATCAGACTCTAGTTTTACCTTCTGACCCTCTGCTAAATAAACTCTTTCTATTTCGCCAAACTGTTCGATTCTATTTACTAGATAGGAAGGCAATTTAAGCCTTTGAGATTTCGCATTGGATTTATGTTGTAAAGCGGGAGTTATAGTTTTAGAAAGACTTTCTAATAACTCTGGACTCACTCCTTTAGGCATTAACATCCCATTGCCAATCACAGTTTGAAAATTAGCGGCAGAGGCGAGCTGGGTATAATTATTTTCTTGATCCTCAGAGCTTTTTTTCAGCTGTTCTACTGCGGTCTTCCTTTCTTGCCAGATAGAGGCTTGGGCAAAAGGCGCGGCCACTGTGGTAAAAAGAAAACTAACTGCCACTGCTGTGCCAGTTGTTTGCAGCCAATTTTTATTGCTTTTTTCCGTCCAGAACTTAATCATTTTAAATCACCACCTTTTTTATTCGCATCATAGTTTGTTTCATCTTAAGATACATATACAACTAAATCCGATAACTTTTCTTCAACTTTTTGTAACATTTTTGTAACATTTTTGTATGTTTTCATAACTCTTAAATGCTGTTCTGTAGCATTAAAACAGGACAGATGGGAGCGCAAAAGCGGACAGCATGCCGATTTTGTTTAACTGGAATAAATCGGTTAGAGAGAGGAATACT